>JAEIGA010006278.1_pt1 | contig 18093 bp, 25 predicted proteins | sample 9270691 | NCBI WGS metagenome assembly JAEIGA01 (sample SAMN17057246, study PRJNA624740) | gut metagenome | biome: biome; isolation source: fecal sample | host: Bos grunniens | place: China: Xizang | collected 2019
ACGAATGCAAATACAGTTACAGATGTCATTTCAGATGCGTCAGGAATAACATCAACAGCAACAAAACCAACTACCGGTAAAGCCGTATATACATTTGTCAATAATTCTATAAGCGCTTCATTTGCAGCTAATGATGCAATGATATTTAAAGGAACATTAGGAACCAGCGGTACTGTTACAGCATTACCTGCAACGCATAATTGCGGATGGACATATAGAGTAATCACTGCAGGTACTTATGCTGGTGTTAAATGCGAGGTTGGTGATCTCATAATATGTATAACTGATGGTACAACTGCAAATAATGCACATTGGACAGTTGCACAGACAAATATTGATGGTGCTGTAATTGGTCCAGCATCATCATCAGCTGGCATCATTGCAACATTTGCTGATGCATCAGGTAAGGTTATTTCAAGTAGCAATAAAACGATCAATGATTTTGCTACATCAACGCATAAACATGCATTTACTGGATCTGCTGGTACAACTACTTCTATTTCTGGTACTCAAACAGTTGCATCAAGCAGTCATACTCACGGATATACTCCAGCTGGAGATGTCACAATAAATGCAAGTCATTCTAATGGCGTACTAACAATTACGGGCTCATTTACTGGATCTGCTGGTACAACTACTTCTATTTCTGGTACTCAAACAGTTGCATCAAGCAGTCATACTCACGGATATACTCCAGCCGGAAGTATTGGTTCTCCAACTGCATAACAATATTTAATATACACGTATTTAATGCCCTGGCATATGCCAGGGCGTTTTTTTTTTGTTGTGAACATAAACAATTATTATATCAAAAATGGGTATTAAATGACTATTGAACAAAAAATTGTTAAGTATCTTGCAGACAAAGGATATATAACAAATGTTGGTGATGTTACACGTGCATTAAAAGATATATTATATGCTGAAAAGATGATCACAGCAGCAAATGATCCAGGTATTAAAGATGATATTCAAGATGCAATCAATAATGGTGAGCTTGAGGATATTGAAGGTGTATGTGATCATGAGGCATTGACTAATGAAGAGATTCAAGTTGTGTTTGATAATGATGAAAAATAATGATAATTGAAATGAAAATTATTGATTTAGAACAATTGCAATATTTTTGGAATAATGCTAAAGATTACGTAGACACAAAAATGTTTATAGGCACATATGAAGAATATTTAGAAGCCCATTCTGCTGGAAAAATAAAAGTTGGAACATTAGTAATGTTGACTGAAGATGAAATCACTGTTACTGAAAATAATGCAATGATTGGTAATGGTATTTTAGGTAAAATGAAATTAAATAAGATTTAGATATGATTATAACTATAACTGGAGCAGATTTTTCTGCAGCTAATATTGGTACATTAAACACATATTCTGTTTATGCTTATATAGGATCTGGTGCAATTTATAATATACCAAATTATGTATTGATAAATTCAAATGTAAATTGGACAATTTCTTTAAATGAGGGCTATAGTTTTGGTGAATATTCTATTATGATGGGTGATACAGTAATAACACCTACAATAGTTAATAATACTATGGAGATTTCAATTAATAATGTTACTGAAAATATAGTTATTACTATTACAACTGTTGATGAATCTGGAAATTCTGATTCAGGATATACCGAAATTACAGATATTTCTACATATGAAAGAATAAGTGGCTTTATAAGTTCTGAAAATGTATGGAACAACTTTAATGAAAAGTATGAATACATTATAATACCTATTGATGGAGAAGCATCATTAAGTATATCTGGTAGTGATGTTGGACCATGTTATTTTGCTGGATTGACATCTTATAATTCTAATCCTACTTTAAACGAGCCAGCAGCATTATCTTCGGATTCAACATGGAGTAAGCGTTTATCTGTATCTTCAAATGCTACTAAAGAATATGCAATTCTACCAAGTGATATCAAGTATTTATACATATGTACGAAGTATAATTCTAAAGAACAAGGACCGGCAAGTATATTAATTAAAATTAAGAAATAAATATGTCAGGATATAAAAGACTAAATCTTAATAATGGAGATATAGTGAATTCTAATGTATTTGCACATATTGATGATACATTAGAAACTCTATATGATGCGTCAGAAAGAATATTAGATACTCCTGGAGTTAATATAAATGATCTTGCAAATTTTGAACAACATCATGGTTTTATATTATCAACTGGCGTATGGGGAAATATTAATGAAAAATATCAGCATATAGTAATCCCCATATCTGGAGCAAATGCTGTGTTAAAAATGTCCGGAAATGGTGAAAGGGCTACTTACTATGCAGGAGTAAAAACATATAATATCAATGAAGGATCTGGTACAATGCTAGACTTTTCAGATGATGAAGACTGGAATAAAAGATTAGCATTGTCTACAAATGGAACTATTGATACAAAAATTCCAAATGATGTTAAGTACCTAATTTTATTAACTACAAACAATACGTCAAATGCTTTTCCAAAAGATTTTTCATTAATATCTGAAGACGGTGGAAGTCTTTTATCAGATTTAAAGCAAAGATTAGATAATATTGAAACTAAAGTAGTAAATTGGATCGCACTCGGAGACAGTATAACTGAAGGATTTTATAGTGTATATAATGAAGAGACGAATGACTATGATTGTCCAAGAGCTAAAGAGAATAGTTGGGTATCTACCGTTGCAAAATTAAAAGGATTCAATTTGACTAATAAGGGTGTTGGAGGTTCTGGTTGGTTAAAAAGAGGTTCTACACAAGCACCAAAATTAAATGCAAGAGAACAGATTGATGCTGTTAATGAAGATGGCTCTTATGTATTAGATTTTGCAAATTATGATTTATGTACTATTGCATGGGGTGTAAATGACTGGAAGGGTAAATCAAATCTTGGAACATTTGAAGATGGTATTAATCCAGAGATTGAATCAGTGTATGGAAATATTAGATACTGTCTTGAAACTATTCAGAAAAGAAATCCAAACATGAAAATTATTGTAATTAGTCCAATTCAATGCGCAATAGGATCATCTTCATATGAAGGAAATTATGCAATTGGAACCACATTTGAAGGATTAACTCTGGTTGATTTTTATAATGCTATTAAAGAATGCTGTGAATATTATGGTATTCAATTTGTTGATATGTTATATTCAGGAGTAGTAAATAGATTAAACATTACAACACTTTTACCAGATAGAGTGCATCCATCATTACAAGGACATATTTTGATTGGAAGAGAGTTGGCAGGAAAAATATCTTATGGAAATTAAGATAAATAAACATTGAAATGACATGGGAATGATTTTTATACAAACAGAAGAGGGATTATTGAATATATCTGAAAAGATCACAAAGGATGTGATTGAAGAGGCGTTAGGATATGTTCCTGCTGATGATAACATAAATTTTACTGAAATAACTAATAATCCTATAGGTGTATCTGATGATGGAGAATTTAATATAGTTGATGATAATGGATATATTGGATTTAAATTGAATGAAGATGGTGCATATGCTAAAGAATTTATTTCTGGAGAAAATAAATTATCTGAAAAGATAAATACGACCGACGCAGAAAAATTAGTATCTGACACAGTTAATCAATTAAATTCAACAGTAACAGCTAATACTAATATTTTATCTGTAACTATTGATGAAGAGGCTGGTAAATTAACAAATGTATCTGTTGATGACAGTAAATTGACATTTAATAATATTCCTGAAAATCCAATAATAGATAAATATTCTGATAGCACATTTAGTGTTATCGATAAATATGGATATTTAGGTCTAAAATTAGATTCTAATGGTTTAATAGTTAAAGATGTAATTGCAGGAAATGACATTTTATCTAATAAAGCAGATAAGACTTATGTAGATGAAAAACTTTCAGATGTTAGTTTTAATATAGATTTAATATATCCGATTGGAAGTATATATATGTCTGTAAATTCAACTAATCCATCAATATTATTTGGAGGAGAATGGGAACAGATTGAGGACAGATTTTTGCTTGGTGCAGGAAATTCATATTTAGCAGGATCAACCGGAGGTGAAGCTAAAGTTACATTGACTTCATCACAAGTTCCAAATGTAATAGGTGATATCACGTTACATTCTGGTGGAACCGCAACAAATATTAGTTCTGTTTCTGGATGTTTTTCTGCAAATATTACAAATACTAATTCATATAGAAACGGTGGAGATACAATTGGTAATTCAGCTGATTCTATAGGTGTTATTCATTTTGATAATGGAGGAAAAAGTGGATCACATAATAATATGCCTCCATATTTAACAGTATATATGTGGAAAAGAATAAGTTAAAAGAATAAATAATTAATGGGAATATTCCCAAACAAATAAAAATAATTAAATTATATTATGGCTGAAAAAATTAATGTTAATGTATTTGATGCTGAAAAGAAATTTGTAGATTTTGCAGGTCTTGACTATTTCTGGGAGAAAGCTAAGAAGTATGTTGATGATGCTGATCTTTTAATGGACGGTAGAGTTGATGTACTCGAAGAGGTTGTAGGTGATTCAACTAAGGGTCTTGTTAAGGATGTTAAGTCTATTCAGGATGAACTTAATTCACTTTCAGGTGGAGCTGGTTCAATTGCAACTCAGATCAATAATGCTATAACTGCTCTCGACCTTCCAAACACTTATGATGCTAAAGGCGCTGCTGCAACTGCTGAGCAGAATGCTAAGGATTACGCTGATGGTCTTGCAGTAAACTATGACGCTGCTGGTACTGCTGCAGGTCTCAATGCTGCAATGGACACACGTGTTAAGGTTCTTGAAGCAATTGACCATGACAAGCTTGCGGCAGATGCATCTGCAGCTGCTGTTGCAACTGTTCTTGATGGTGCACCTGAGAAGTTTGACACTCTTAAGGAAATTGCACAATGGATTTCAGATTCTGAAGCAGCTGACTCTGCAGCAGATCTTGTAACTCGTGTTTCTGCTCTTGAAGCAATTGACCATGATGCTTACAAAGCAGCTGATGAGGCAACACTTGCATCTGCTAAGTCATACGCTGATGGTCTTGCAGTAAATTATGACACTGCTGGTTCTGCAGATGGAGCTCTTGCATCTGCTAAGTCATACGCTGATGGTCTTAAGTCAGAAATTGATGGTGTAATTGAAGAAAATGAAAGAGTAACTTCAGAGGCACTTACTGATCTTAATACTAGAGTTGAAACTCTTGAAGGTCAAGACGTTTATGTTAAGACTGATGTAGATAAGCAGATTAGTGATGCTGAAGCTGCTGCAATTGCTCAGGCAAAGGCAGATGCTGCAGATGCTCTCAAGGCATATTACACTAAGACTGAGGTTGACAATCTTCTTTCAACTAACTCAACCGGTGATCGCGCATACGCTAAGCAGTATACTGATGAATTATTCAACTCATTCCAGTTTGCTCAGAACTCAGATATTGACAGTTTATTTGCATAAATCGTTTAAATATCTTAGGTAGAACACAACAAAAACCCTTGGATATATAATTTATTATCCAAGGGTTTAAAGTCTTTATATGGGCTTTATTTAAGCTTTCAATAAATGTTCTTTAAGGTACTCTTTCAAACCTTTATGTTTTGTCTTTGCAAAGTCTTCAATCTCTTTGTCAGTCATCTTACCATCAACTATATCAAGTACTTCTTGGCTGACTTCAGATCTTTTAAGCTCACCTTTTCTGACAGCATGTGCCATTCCGAAAAGTCTTTGCTGTGATTTTGATTTTGCTGGCATACTACTTAATTATTTTGATTGGAGATAATATGCTGCATCATAAACTCTTTCTGCAGCTTCTAATGGTAATCCTGCTTCTTCTGCAGCGGCTTGAGCCAGTTCTGCCCAGTCTTCAGCATCATATTTTGAATCAGAATACTTATCAAGCAATTTTGTTTTGATTAGCCAAGTTAAGCAATCTTTTGGATTGAACTGTTTTACATCATAATCGTATTTACAAGACTCTTCAACAAGAGATTCCATCAAATAGTCCTTAAGATCTATCATTGATGACTCTGAAAGTTCTTTCACCTTATATAAAGTGCTATTGATTAGATTTACAATATCATCAAGAAGACTTTTCAATTCATCATTATCACCGAGAATTGAATATCCTTGCTTGCAGATCTTCTTGAGCTCTTTAAGATATGATAATGTATTATAATTTGCAGACTTCAAAATATTCTCAAATTCTCCAATCTTTTTGCCGTTTGCACCCATCCAAGCTTCAATAAGAGCATCAACCTTTTCAGGCATCTCTTTATAGAACTCATCAAGAGCTTCATGCTTTCCGTATTTCGCGGTACGAAGATGCTTTCTCCAGCTTCCTACAACTGCCTGCTGCAATGTACCAAATAATTCTTCTACTGTCATATGTGTATCTTCTTAAATTATATAAGTCTTATTTCCAATCGGACACATCAGCTTATTACCAACAACAGTCCAATCATTACCTTTGATATATATGTTTTCATTAAGTGCATATGCAACCTCATAAAGACTTGATTTGTTGTTATAGCATTCTTTCAACTTCATAATGTCACCACCAGCAACAAGATTTGCAACCGGCTGTGGAATTCTTGATTCAGTAGTAACGCAACAAGTAGGGCATACACCGCATGCTGCGCAGTCCTCAGGTGCAGGGATAGGTGTAACAAGATATATTGTATCTCCGTTCAAAGTACTGTATTGTCCACCAAGTCCATTCTTTTGCAAGAAATCACACAAACACCAGTATCCTGCAGTCTTAAATGAAACTGCACCCCAGTTATGCGCATATACAAATGAATCCCATTTAGATTGAATTCCAACCATGTGACCTGTGATATATCTTTCACCAGTCTCGTTATTATAATGCATGTGGGTGTCTGATGGTATTGACCATATATTATTATACATTCTACAAATAAAGTCCTGTTCAGGCACTTCAGGTGCAATTGGTGTATAATTGAATGCAGCTACACCCTGTGCAATCAGTTCTGAAAATTTATCTCTCATATTATTACTTTTTTACTAAATAAAAATCATCATTATATAATCTGCTTCTTTTAAGAATTGCTAAAACTTCTTCAGCGCGATCTTCATATTCTGGAAGCATTTCAATTCCACCATCATCCCAACGATGACCAATTGTTTTATCAACCCATACAAGATCTATATCATCAAAATAAATATCCTTTGGATTGATTTTCTTCTTAGGAATTCCCCATTTGATTACTTCATATTTACCAAATCCAAGATTGGTCATATTGACAGTTATATTATGCTTTTTACATACCTCTAAAAAGAAATCCGGATCAGACGTGTATCTAACGCTTACATTATTATATAATCTTTTAGATAAAAGATCTTGTGCAATTTCTTTAGTAATATGGGCGCCCTTCTTTTCATAGCGCTGTCTTTCAGCATTTTGAATTTTAAGTGATTTAGAATACTTTTTAATATATTCTAAAAACTCATCAAAATTATTAGAAGATTCACTATCAATATTGACTGCTTCTACAATCAGAGATTCATTAATATATTCTTTAAGATTTTTCATAATTATTTACTTCTTAATTCTAATATAGTGATTGACACTATCGCTAGTATAAGTCTCGCCTGGCTTGAGCGCAAGAATTGCAGCGATGTCATCATCTGCAGGAGTATAATAGTCACTTAATGATTCAACATCGCCTTTGCTCATAAAGCCATAATACATTTGCTCTGAATTTACCCAAATCCATTCTGAATTAGGTCTCCATGGCTGCTCTCTATCGCAAGTCATTGAATCATGATTTGCTTCTATCAAAAATTTCTTAATATCTTTCATATTTATCTTATATGATTAATTAGTGCTATTAATACTCAATAGATCCACCAGATACATGGGCAAATATATTGTCTTGCTCATTATCTAAAAAATTTTCAAATTCTCTTGATAACACAGTTGGCACAACAATTTTTACAGTGTCTATCATACCAATGAATTGCACGCGATATTCAACTTCGCGTGCTTCATTTAAAATGTTTTCATTTATTGTTTCAACGATAGATCTCATTTTAGAATGATTTATTCAATACGCCAACAAGCTTATCCCATTCTCCTGCTTCAACTGCATCTTTGTTGTCATCAAGAATACCGTCAATAGTCTTCTTCATCTTATCTTCGTCAAGATCATCACCAAATGCTTCTTTGAATTTGTTTTCAGCATAATCTCTGAAATCTTGCTCAGATTCAATCTTTCCCTCAGTAATTTCTACTGCAGGTGTCTCTGCAACTGCTGCAAGCTGCTCGTTTATAAATTCAGTAAGATTTTTCATATCAATGTATGTTAATTTAAATATATTTTTGCTATTATAGTTATTGCAATTGCTGATATTATCAACCAATTGTATTCTTTAAGAAAATTATATATGTTATTCAATTTACTTTTTAACATATTCTTTATATAATTCACTCAATTCATTCATGTATTCAAGTAACGCAACATCTGATTTGCGTGAGAAATTTTCTGTAGGATACATTGCAGATAAGAACTTGATTATCGGACGTTTGTTTGTCTTGAATTTTCTATCAAGATAATCAAAATTGTTCTGCAATAAGTCTTCAATCATTTCAGCTTCATTACCAATTGTATCAAATGCCATTGCTAATGTATTACAATATACGTCTTTATTTGACCATCTTGTAAGTTCTTCAAGCAATATGAATGTATCATCTCCAAGAATTGTTTCAATCATCATCTGTTTGTCAAGATTCATAACATCAAACATAAGAGATTCATTATAAGCATCTCTAAGATTCATCAATATATCCATAGCTTTTGGATTCTTCTTGAGCGTCTTAAGAACAATATCTGTTACGATACCTTTTACTAATGATGGTGATATACCTAATGATTTTGCAATATCTTTTCCTTTTTCACGAGCATGACCATTTAGACCGAAATATCTATAGAATACATTAATGTCACGCTGTTTGAATGTCTTTTCAATGATCTTATATAGATCCGCCCATTGATCTTCTTCATCTGGTGACAGATTATAATTAGGATCTTCCTTACCAAGTGCTGCAAATCTGTCTTGTTTGAATTCATCTTCGCTATCACCAGAGAATCCGTCTAATGATACCGCTGTAAGCAATGTTGAACCCATCTTTTTTACACCATACCAATTTGTTGAAACTGTATATGATAAAGTATTAATGTCATTCAATATCTGCTGTCTGATTCTGTATGCTGCATATGTCTTAAAAGGTACTGACTTACTGTCATCTTTATCATTCTTTCTCCAGTCATTCATTGCATCAGTGAATCCTTGTAATGCAGCCGACATCAGTTCAGGCTTTCCTAAACGTGATTGACCGACAAACTCAGATACAATTTTATGAACCATTGGCATATACTGTTTTGCAACTGCATTACGACCAGCAGATGTCTCAAGATCTATGGTAATGTCTGACATAACAAGTTTGCCTGCCATGAATGCTTTACGCTCTGACGCTGTCTGATATTGTGGAAGCAATCTAAGATTTGACTTCAGATCTTTAATATTTTTCCAAAGATCTTCTATTTCTGTCTGAGGTATACTATAATTGAATGCCAATTTATTTAGTTGTGATTTGCTGGCATCTCTAATGTCATCAATACTTTTCTGAGATTGCAATTTATATTTAATCGTCAGATATATGATATCTGCAACTTGTTTCGGTATCTGTCTGTTCACAGCATTCAAATATCTTTCAATCTCGTCAATAGGAAGCACGTCTGTATTTACCAGCTTCTTTGCTTCATTTAATTGTGAAAAATATGTAAAATTTGTAAAATTGTTCATTACTATTAAATATTTTACTATTGCAATAATAATTCATTCATTGCTTATTTGAAATAAACATTTTTGCATTTTGATACTATATAACTTCATAAAGTATTTAATATTAAACATTAAGTATACTCGTCTCTTAAAGAGAGTGTATCAAGATGAAGATCTTCTTAATAAGTTTTCACAATTGTTTAATACTGAATTTAGATTGGATTGGGTAAACAGAATATATGGTGTGCTGAATCCAAATTTATCTGGTGACCAAATTGACATTAGCACACAGATATTTGAATACGGGGAAAGTGGTTTTTCTAATACAGCTTATGTTGAACATTGGATAATGACGCGGCTTAATGCTATAAAAGATTTTATTATGGCAAACAATCTTTTTGACTTGCTTACATATGACATCAAGAAACTTGACAATTATGACAATTATCTATTTATAATTAAGCCAATAACATTTGATGATTGTATAAAGTGGACAAAGATATTTACAATAACATATAGCATTTTAGCAGTGATTGCTATGATTTTATTGATAATCTTTTAAATAATGCATATAATATTGATATATTAAATAAATTACAAATAAATCTTAATAAATCATGATTAATAGACAAGATTTTGATGGAAAATCTTACCAGGAAATGGCAGCTGCAATGGAGGCAGATCTAGTTCTTTACAGAGAAAAAGTTGCAGTATTTGAAGATTTGGATGCTTGCAATGCTGAAGAGCAAATTCTTATGGCATCAATGGATGAAGTACAAGAGCATCTGGATTCTGTTAAATATGATCTCCCTACAGATGTAATGTATGACGGACGAAAGTACAGTAAAAAAGAAGTTGTTGCTAAAATGGTATATTTGCTTAACAAACTTGAAGTTAAGTGGGAGCAGACACTTGGTCTGTATCAGTTGGTAACAATGTGGAAGTCAGATACTTTTGATAAGATAGGATATCGTGTATATGATTCAACGCTTCGCTGTCTCAATCAGGTATCATTTAAGGGACTTTCTGAATGGACTGATATTCTTGTTGTAAATGAATATCTTTCACAGTGTCATAATGAATATTCTCTTGATACCGGAATGCTGATTTATCTTTCGGAATGTCATAATGTTCTTATGAATAGAATGAAGGAGCTTAATCCCCAGGATGACAATGTTCCTGAAGCGCTTAATTAGTCGTTCATCTATTTATACAGAAAGAGCTCAGCATATGCTGAGCTCTTTATTTGCATATTATACAAGTTATTATGCAACAACTTCTTCCCACCAGTCAGATACAAACTTAACATTAAGCTGTATTGCATCGTTGCCAGAATAATCAAGTGATCCTTCTGTTTCAAGCGCGCCATTCATCATAACATCCTTAAATACGATTTCCTGATAGATATCACCAGCACGATTGGCGATAGATATCTTCAACCAATCTGCGCAGTAATCTTTCTTTAACGCGCGTCTTCCTGTTGCAACATCATATCCAAGTGCAGCCCATGCACGGAACAACTTAAGAATATAGTTGTCTGTTCCATTACGAAGATTTAGTGTAAAATCTACTGAAAGCTCTGCACGAGTGTTATCTAATGTAGGATTGATAAATGATCTATCAGTTCCCATGAATTTCTGTGTTCCTGTTCCCGGAGTATTATACAATGCCTGTATACCATCAATCTTAAGAACATGCTCAGTAAGTATCATTTCATCCTTTGCAAATTCTGCTCTTAAAGCTTCAGGAATTGTAAAGTATACTTCAAATATACTGTTATGTACTGGATCAAATCTATTTATACCAGCTTGACTGTTTGTAATATGAGGCAATGCCATATTTCTACATAGTTTATTTTCAATTTTCTATAACTATAATAAACTTTAATAAATTGTTAAATAAAATTATTGTTGTGACATCAACAAACATAAATAAAAGGATCGACTTCGTCGATCCTTTCAAATTAGTATTTATATATCTATTAACCGAGAGCCTCTTTATGGGTGTCTACAACCGCTGAGTTGAATGATTCACCGTATTTCTTAATGAGTGTAACAAGTCCATCCTTATAATCAGGAATATCTGCAAAATCAATATTCCATCTCTTCAAGAAACCGCTGTAAACTGTAATGTAAGATTTCAACTGTGAATCATCATTGTTTACACGACGTCTCTTCTCCTGAATCAGATAAAATGCGTTACGTACTTCTTCAGGAATATCTCCAAGGAATACATTGCCAAATACATCAAGGATGTAAGATGCAAGCTGGTCTGAATTCTGTGAAACAAGCCATGCGCAAAGGTTTTCCCATTCCTTCTTTGTTGGAAGTGAGTCTGCATGTGCTGAACAGATAAGCTGTGCAAGTGGAAGAGTTACCTTATTAAGGTCTTTCTTATCAATCTTAAGGTTCTTACCACCGTTCTGCCATACATCATAAACCGCCTGGTCAAAATTACCGATTTTTGAGATTACTGAAAGGAACGCCATGAATGCGTCAACCGCCTGAGCAGGAACAGCTCCGTTAAGTGCTCTCTGAATGATTCTGTCTGGAATATCAAAGATCTTAAATCCTTCAAGTGTACCTGTGTGGTGATATCTTGCAAGACGTCTCATTGCATTTGTCCAAGAACGCGGGGTACACATGATTGTTGTATCACTGATACGATCAGAGTTTTCATTAGGGTCCATGTAATAGTACTTACCACCTGACATGTTTTCAGATTCTGGCATTGCAAGCCACTGAAGAAGAAGCGGTGAAATGAAGTTTTGTTTGTCTGCCCATTTTCTCCAAGTATGTACAGTTGGCTCATAATGCAACTGAATGAAACGGTTGCCAAGAGCGTTACCAATTGTAGACTGACCTGACTGCTCGTCTTCAGCACGGTTTGATGCAACTACAATTGTCCAGCCAGAACCCAACTTATATCCGTTGAAGATACCTTCATTTACGAGAGGAAGAACAACGTTAAGTACCTGAGGGGTAGCACGTGAAAGCTCATCAATGAACAATAGCCCGTTACCACAAAGCTGGTCAAGTCTTGCATCTTCAGCAGGTACACCAGTAGGCTTATAGACAGGAAGCCAAGTCTTAGGAACATCTGTTGCATAGTCTGCACCGTCAATCTCTACATATTTTGGAAGAGTGAAGTTGTCAGGTGTCTCGTTAGAAAGAGTCTTTGTGATAAGTCTATAGTCAGGGAAGTCCTTCTTCATCTCTTCAAGAACATTCATAAGAATTGCGGTCTTACCAATTCCCGGAGCACCCCAGATCATAAGTCTTGCTTGATTGTGGTCCTGAAGACTGAGTTTGATTTCATCTTTGAGTTCGTCGTCATCAACAATAATGTTGTACTTTGCTTCTGGATCGTCTGTGTGTAATTTCACTTCGTTAATTGTTTTAGCAGATTCAACAATAGTTTCATATTCAGTGTCTGCGTTTTCATTGATAAGTGTATTCCAATATGCAATTGAGTTTCCGCTCCCGTAAAGTTTCTTTGCATCATCAAACCTTGTCTTACATTTTGTAATCCTTGAACCTTCTTTGTCCATCTTGACAAATGTTGAGTTCTTATTGATTGAACCATCAACATATGCAGATCCTGCAGTCAAAGGAGTAATTGCTGGAAGAACTTTACCGTCGTTGTCAAATGATAAGAAATATGTACCAATTTTAGCAACCACAGATTTTAAATATAAAAAAGCTGCCTTAAATTTAGACTTTACGGTATTAAAAACATCTTTTAATCCCTCATCAATCTTTTCTTCACCTCTAAGATATGGCGTAATGTCTTGAATCTCAGTAAGTGTTTCTGTAATGTTTCTCATTTAATATTGCAATATGTTTATTTGAATTTTCTTTTGAAATAATAATTGTACTTGCAAGTGTTTTTATATATATTTATTGTAAATAAAGCATCTTAATATGACTATAATGGGAATTGACCCATCTATCAACTGTACTGGTGTATGCATATATAATGACAGTACTCTCAAGCATACATATTTTATGATAGTATCAAAATGCACAAAGAAGATGAAAGCATTTAAAAATGACAATATTAATATAATAGAATACAACAAAAGAGACACTTCTAAATGTGATTATATGATGAAAGAATACAATAAATCACAAAACATATATGACATATGCATAATATTACGAGATATAATACAATTGTTTGAGCCTGATTTAATTCAGATGGAAGGCGTATCATACGGTTCAAAAGGCAGTTCAGCATTAGTGGATCTGGCTGGTCTGAATTTTATGATTAGAAGCATACTTTTAAGTGAGAATATACAATTTAATATATTAGCGCCAACGGTTGTTAAGAAATTTGCTGTTGGCAATGGTGCAGCTGAAAAGGATGTAATGATTGCTAGTTGGAAAAAATTAGATAAAAATATAACAAATTTAACAGAAATAAAGTTAGATGACTTAGCAGATTCATATTTTATATGTCATTACAAAAGTTGATTAATCATTTTATAATTCAGTTTATTTTTTATATGATAAAATGAATTTGATGATATAAAATATGGAAAATATTGTGACCCTTATTACTGAATTAGGATCGTTTGGATTATTGCTTGGATTAGCTGGCTTTATAATATATACATATATTAAAAATCAATCTGCTAATAATAGTAAAAGAGATGCTGTTAATAATGAAATTGAAGAAATAAAACAGCTGTTATCTGATAACACTACAGAAATTAAACAGTCAATAAATAGTATTAATCACAGAGTAGATTCATTGGAAAAAGTGTTAGCATCAAATGTAACAACAATTAATAACAGACTTGATAGCATTGAATCTGGCACAAAAAACAACATAAAAATATCTCATACCAAACAGTTTCTTGACAGGCTTAAATTAGGTCCACAATTACATAAAACATTAAATACATTTAGAACACGAATTAACGCAGATCACATCTTTATTGGATCATTTCATAATGGTAACGAATCAATAACAGGTATACCATATTATAAATTTGATATAATTGCTGAAAGATTTAGACCTGATAAAGTAGAAAGAGATACTGAATTTGCACATATGTATAAAGATGCAGATCTATTGAGACATGATCTTTTACCATCAGAAGTAGTTCAAAGAGGTACGGTACATTATATTATCAATTCAGACGGTACATCTGATTTGGCTGCAATAGATGATATTGTATATCGTAGAATGATTGGCCGCGACATTAAGCAATTGGCGGTATCTTTATTAAGAGATCCAGCGGGTACTCCATCAGGATTTGTTGGATGCGTTAGATATGATTATGAAAATATTGATTTGCAAGAGCTTAGAGAATGCGGTTTAGAACTTGAAGGCGTATATGCGATTAACGAAAAGCTTATTACGAATAATTCAACCGGTACAAATAAGATAATTAACAATTAATACTATATAATATGTATACAAAAAGCATTATACAACAAACATTAGAAGCACTTCGTGCTAAAGACAACTTCAGAGCAGCTATTGAATCACTTATGGAAAAATATAATATTGAAGATTCAGTGTTTGTGCTTAAGAATGGATTTCTTTATGAAGCAGTAGAAGGATATTTTAATGTAGAAACTGATTTTGAATCATTGGCTGAAGCAGTGTCAAATTGCGATATAAATACAATGGGAATTCGTGTAAAGGGAGATAAGTTTCAAACAGGTAAATTGTATAGAACACTATCTGAATGTGATGAGAACAAGCCTGTATTTGATTTAGATAAGCTTGAAACGATAAGATAAATAATTATATGAAGGATTTGTCTACATTTGTAAAAGATGAATTTTTAAAGAAGCATCTTTTTGCTGAAAGTGTTTACATATCCACCATAGATGAAGCTGATAAAATCATATCAGAAGTAAGCTATGGCAGATATGTAAATATTGTTTTTGAACACAGCGGTCTAAAAGATTACTTTATTAATAATCTGCATACACAAAGACCAGATATAAATGTAATCAATTGCAATTGTTCATTAGACGTATTTTATGCAAACAACTTTGATGGACTTTTAGTATTCAATAATGTAAATAAATGCAAGCATTGTGAAATACTTGAAGATATACAGAAATATAAAGGAATATTGATATGCTAGCAACAAACAAATTATCAATGGATCAGCATTTAAAATCATTGTATGACATATTTGAAGACGCTGCGTATAAAGCATATTATAATCAGCTCAAAAGTAAATTTGATAACAGCAAAGCAGATATACAAGATACTGAACTTAGCAGCATTATTGCGTCTGAAACAGCAAAATTGGAAAATGAAATGAAAAATGACGCAGAACAATTTGCAAATGATTTTTGTAATGCTTTAAAAAAAGGTAAACTATTAGAGACAATTTCAGATGAGATAGATGGCCATGTTAAAGCAATCAAACTCATGATAAACGTTCCAGCTTTATTGCCTACAATCATAAGTCCAATGGGACCGTGCACTGGTGCGTTGAACATTTCAGAGGAAACTGGTGCACAAATTCAGATCCTATAAGCTGTATTTTTAGAAAATATTTGTTATATATAATTGTATGAATGAAACAAATAAAATAAACGAAGCTGGTCCAAATGGAAACGTTTCCTGGATGGGAACTGACGGCAAAGGAAAAAGATGGGAAGATTATGATACAATCAAATGTCCTAATGGTCAGGTGATTGATATGAATAAGCTTCTTGATGAACAACAAAGAGCAAAAGCTGCATTGGTTCATATCATTCCATTCTTTGGTGGATTTATCAATAGACTGAGAATGATATATACTTTTCGTGTAAAAACTCAGGCAACTGACGGTTATAATCTGTTTGTTAATCCACAATTTACTTACAATCTTGACTTAACTGGTAAGGTATTTGTAATGGCACATGAGATTATGCATTGTGTTTTAAACCACATGCGTAGAGGTAAGAGCCATGATCATGAAAAATCAAATGTCGCTGCAGATTATGAGGTAAACTGTTGGATTAATGATATTGGATTGATTCAGGCATCTACAATTGAAAAACTTGGTGCTCTTTATGACAAGAAGTATTCTGGCTGGGGTTATGAAAAGATCTATGCAGATAATCCTTCTGCAAGCGGAAAAGATTCAATGGATAACTCAGGTGAATCAAAGGATGCTCAAAAAAATCAACAGGGACAGCAAGGACAAGGCTCTGGATCTGGACAAAGTGGCCAGAAACAGAATTATAGTGCAGATTACAAAGCTGGCTGGAATAAAGCTATGGAAGACTACAAAGCAGGAAAATTAAAGTTGTAAATTATGAAGAATTTGACAGATATTTGCAATGAATCAATTCTTAGCGATATAGATGCTTCTATTCAAAAAACAGATAATATCTTCAAACAAGCTGAAGCTGAATTGAACGCAATTAAGAACTTGACTTGGGAAGATCTTCTTGATACAGCCAAATTTAAAGACCACGTTATTGAGTTTAGTTTTAAAATTATCTGCCCAAATGTATTAATCATGTTAGGTATTAATAATCCAGAAGCTGACGGTTTAATTATTCATATTGAATTATATGACAGTTATCGTACTTATGGGGTCTTGACTGTGAAAGGTAAGAAACAAAGAAACTGTAACATCAGTCAAATCGTTGGTAAGTGGGCGCAAATAACAAATTATGTTGGTGCAATTCGTCCTAAAAAGTTATCTGTTGCAATAAAACAAATACAGGCTGCATTGAATAAAATAGCAGACATTGATACACTCAAAGATATTTGTTCAGAATTTAAAATGAAATAATATATGGGAAGACATAGTAAAGATTGGAATGACGGTTATCAGGCAGCTATTGAAGCAATCAAACAAGCCTTGAATGGTGGCGGATCTGACTCCGGTGCTGGGCAGGGACAAGATAGCGGACTGCCAAGTGATATGACACCACCTTCTGGCGGAAATGGTTCTGGTTCAGGCTCTAGTTCTGGACAGGGTCAGCAAAGCCAAGGCAGTGGTTCTGGTTCAGGCTCTCGTACAGACAGCGGTGATGAAAATCAAGGAATTGTTAGACCTGAAGACTGTGCAAGCGGTTCAAGTGAAATTCAAAACACTCCTGGCCGAGCAGGCGGTATGATATCAAAAGCAGAAGGTGACAGACTTGCACAATCTGAAGGATATGACAAGGAAGGCGGTAATGAGGGAACAATTGAAAAGGATTGGAAAGATGCTGCTCTTAAAGCTGCCAATGATATGAAAGAGAAGAAACAGGGCGATGCAGTCGGCAGACTTAAGTCAACTATTGAAGGACTTTATAAGGTAT
>JAEIGA010006279.1_pt1 | contig 18093 bp, 16 predicted proteins | sample 9270691 | NCBI WGS metagenome assembly JAEIGA01 (sample SAMN17057246, study PRJNA624740) | gut metagenome | biome: biome; isolation source: fecal sample | host: Bos grunniens | place: China: Xizang | collected 2019
ATGTCGAACACATCGAGCGAAGCAAAGATGCAGCCACACGACAACTCATAACTCATTTCTCCTCTTCGTTCCTAAAAAATGGACGCTTACCCCATACCTTTGCTCACAGATGTTGGAACACCTGAGAATCAGACTCTGACATAACAAAACAATACATATCCACAATGAGTAACAAAAAGCTAACACACGATGTCAAGACCAAAGTCTTTGAAATGACTTTGAGAGTAGGAGAGAATACCGTTACATACGAAGTAACTGTAACGTTTACTTCTCTTCCTGAATGACTACATACTTAACAGATAGAAAAACTGTACGATATATGGCAAAGAAACAGATGAAATCAGAATTCGACGGGCTCTATCAAGGGGTTGAAGAACATGCAGATGGGGTAGGCGTAGCCTATACACGGAAAGGACACTATTCCGTGTTCATACGTATGGAAAATCCCGTGGTACAGTATTCAGCAAATATCAACGAATATTACGAAGCGACAGGCTTGTTCGAAAATATCATCAAATCACTGGGTGACGGATATTCCTTGCAGAAACAGGATATCTTCTCACGCCAAGCCTTTGACCCGAAGATAGCACCCGATGCTAAATTCCTGAACCGGGCATACATGAACTTCTTCCGGGGTCGTGAGTATACCGAAGTGCAGACTACACTCATCATTACTCAAGAGATAAAGCCGACAACCTTCGGGGTATATGACCGCAAACGCGAAGATGATTTCTGGAACAAGGTTCAGAAAATCAACGACCTCCTCTCACAGAAGAAGGTCAAGTATCACATGATGTGTACCGATGAAATTGTTGAATATCTGCATCGTTTCCTGGGTATAAGCTTCCGACGGGGGGCTTTCTCCTTCGAGAACTTCAAGGCCATGGATAACTATGTTCAGATGGGAGAGAGAGCCTTTCGAATCATTGACATGGTTGATATCGACGAAGTTGTGATGCCAAATTCGGTACGGCCATTCTCTACCGAGGGTGAATATCCTGTAGATGCCTTTGCCTTTCTGGCTAAGGGTCCCGGTGCAGATTGCATCATCTATACACAGTCTATCATCGTTCCACCGCAACGCAAGGAAATAGCCAAGTTGCAGGCCAATTACAACCGCAAGAAGAATGTCAAGGACCCAGGCAACCAAATGGCAGCTCAGGATATCAAGAACCTGATGGATGACATAGCTGCAGATGGGAAAATACTGGTGCAGTCCAATTTCTCCGTCATGATTGTCGTGAAAGGGGGCGAAAAAGAATTGGACAAACCATATAACTTTGTTGAAAAGAAGTTCTATGACCTGGGCATAGGTATCAGCACATGTGCCTATAACCAAATGGAACTCTACATCAGCATGTTCCCGGGCAATCAATATTCGCTTAAAGATTACGAAAGGTTCCTTTGCCCGCACGATGCAGCCGTCTGCTTTTTCTTCAAAGAGTACATTAAAGGTGATGAATCAACGCCTTGCAAGGTTTACTATACCAGCCGCCAAGGCGTACCGGTAGCTATTGACTTTACCGGTAAAGAGGGTGATGTCAAATATACCACCAACTCCAACCTTTTTGCACTAGGGCCGTCAGGGTCAGGTAAATCCTTCCACATGAACTCCGTAGTACGTCAGCTGCACGAACAGGATACCGATGTCGTAATGGTAGATACCGGAAATTCCTATGAAGGGGTGTGCGACTATTTCAATGGTACATACATTGCCTATACCGAGGAAAAGCCCATCACGATGAATCCGTTCCGCATCACCATCGAAGAGAACAACATCGAAAAACGGAACTTCCTCAAGTCACTTATCCTGCTTATCTGGAAAGGAGCCGATGCACGCATTTCCAATGTTGATGAGATGCTCATTGATACCGTGATAGCCAAATATTACGAAATGTATTTCACTCCATTCGAAGGATATACCGACGAACAGAAGGAACAGCTACGTAGCAAATTCCTTTTGGAACGCAAGCACATGCCCGATGAAGACCGCACGAAAATTCGTACACTCAAGGATAGAAAGAAGAAGAGTTTGGATACCTATCTGAAGCTGGAAACATTAGCAGAACGAGGTGCAGACGGTGAAAAGAATAATGCAGCCATATTGATGAAGGATGCCTATGACACCTTACAGACGTTGAACATCAGCGATGATGTCTTGAAGCGTTATCGCGAAGCAAAAGAAAATAACCGCGAAGATGAATTCTTCGAAGATGATTCTTATAATGAAATCATCTTACGAAAAATAGAAAACTACGAGAAAGAACTGAAGAATATTAAAGTGGAATCGTTGTCATTTAACACTTTCTATGAATTCTGTATGCAATACATACCGATGGAGTGCGAACAGAACAATCTCGAGTTTGACATGACAACCTTTTCATATACTCTCAGACCTTTCTATAAAGGTGGAGCACGGGAAAAGACACTCAATGATGACTTTGACAGTTCACTCTTCGAACAGTCCTTCATTGTATTCGAAATTGATGCCATCAAGGATGACAAGCTCCTTTTCCCGATTGTGACGCTCATCATTATGGACGTGTTTATTCAGAAAATGCGTCTTAAGAAGAATCGCAAAGCGCTCATCATCGAAGAAGCCTGGAAGGCTATCGCTTCCCCTCTCATGGCGGAATACATCAAATACCTGTATAAGACAGTACGTAAGTTTTGGGGAATGGTTGGGGTAGTAACACAAGAGTTGGATGATATCATCAGCAACGAAACCGTTAAGCAGACCATTATTAACAATTCTGAGATAACCATTTTGCTTGACCAGGCCAAGTACCGGGACAACTTCAGCAGCATCCAGAAATTGTTGGGATTAACCGATGTCGAGTGTCACAAGATTTGGTCCATCAATGCACTGGATAACCACGAAGGACGAGCCTATTTCAAGGAGGTTTATATCCGACGTGGCCAGTGGGGAGAAGTCTTCGGTTGCGAAGAATCTCCCGAATCCTATATGGCTTATACCACAGAACGCATGGAGAAAGAAGCCCTTAAGATGTATATCAAACATCTGGGCTCTTATGAAAAAGCCATCGAATCATTCTGCCATGACCAGGCTGAGCTTTTCCCTCCATTCACCAAGGCAGACAAATTTGCGAACATCGTCAATACGGCAGTACGCATCTACAACAAAGCTTATGGCGAAGGCAAGAAGGGCGAAGCACAGTTCCTGAAAGATTGGGAAGAGTTTGACCAACGTTTCAGCAAGGCCATGACACGCCAGATTTTCCCTCATCATATATATAAGGGACAAAAGGTATGGGACCAAAAGAATTAAATTCTCTCAAAGAAAACACCTCACATGTACACGTGAGACAATAAAAATGGCTGATTAATTTTAAAAGTAACGAATATGAAACATCTCTTTTTAACGACACTGATGACCATACTGTTGGTTCCGGTTCTACAAGCCCAGAATCCGACTTCCCAGCAGTTATTGAACGATGCTGCTGCCGTAGCACAAGAAGCTTTGTTTACTGTCAACTACGATAGTATTCGTTCTGATAAAACGGTGTCTACGGCACATGCCTTGATACGATATTCACTCAAACAGCAGGACCGCAATTCCCGTGAATGGCAAGTGGGGTTTCAGAATAAGATTATCTACCGATTACTGGTACAGCAGTTTAACTATCTCATCAGAGATGTGAATGAAATGTTTGATAATGCCCGGAAACATCCCGAGCACATGCCTGCCTGCATCACTGCGGGGTCTGAGATACTTCTCAAAGCCTATTCCTTGGGCAAGCACGCAGTAGTGGTGGCAATGAATTCCAAGGTTCCATTACCATGGAAGGTCGACTACGAAAAATTCCTCGAAGGTAAGGACAACACACCGATTTATGCCAATGACAAGGAAAAGGGAAAGAACGACGATGACAGTCAAAACCTATTGTTGCCGTCTGAACGCTATAACATCTTGAACAGCACCTTGTCTCAGGTAATGGATTTAAGAGTGGCCATCCGGTCAGTTAACTCAAAGTTGTCTGTTGACATGACCTGGCAAAAAGGTGTCATGTATGCCCTTAAGTTTGACAACTATATCCACGAGGCACATCAAAATGTTTTTAAGACATTCTCTCGTGAGATAGCCAACCACCCCGTACCTTGATATTATAAAAGTTCATTCTCTATTGTTAAGAGAATTCAACAAACGAAACAGAATCGAAAGTGCCGAGCGAAACAAAGATGCATACACTCACCCGCAGAGCATATTCATCATTCATCATAAAATAAAAGCTTATGAAAAAACTATTAACCATTCTACTCTTCATAGCAGCCATAACAACTACTGTTCGAGCTGATAATTTTCTTGTACTCGAAGCACTTATAACCAGCCATAAAACTCTGTCAAACCAACTTCGGGCAAGAACAGCTGCCGAAGCAGCCGTTACCGTAGCGACAAAAACTACCTCTGATGAGACCGACAGCTACAAAGGTATCATTACCGATTTGCAAAACCGTGTCGAGGGTGCATTCTCCAATGTTCAGTTCGTTGCCGACCTGGCTGTTTTGACAAACATGGCCGTCAAGACTGCTGACATGTGTACTGATGGAATCGGACGTGCCATCGACCAATCTCTTAAACATCCGATATTACTGCCATACGCCGATTATGCTGTCACCAGTTTGGGTGTACACATCAATGGCATCTATAAACTAATTGCCATGGTTGTCACAAGTGGGACAGGTGTCGTATTGGCAACTAACGAAGACCGTACACAGTTCTGTTTCATGATACGTACCAAGTTACAGGAGATTCAGAACATCGCTCGAGAACTTAAAATGATGGCTTATAGATGTGAAATGTTTGGCGGCATTGAGCAGCAGGAAGTTCAAGGAGTTATAGATATACTGAAAGGTTCCAAGATGGAAGAAGCCAGGGACAAGGCCGTAGATATTCTGAGTAAGGCAGCTGCCAAACTTTAATCTTAATACATAGCAAATGTTAGTTCAGTTACTTCAAGTGCATGCCGAAAATGCCGTTAACGGTAAATTGGGACAATGCCTCGATTCACTCATTGTCTATGGCGAAGCCATGGTATGGGGCGGTACCACCCATAGCGGAACCGCCACGACCGGTGCAGCCGGTTCCATGATAGGAGTGGCTTCTGCCTTGGCAGGCATCTTCTGCATCATATTGGCGGCACGAATAGCCTTCAAATCCATGGCCGAAGGCGAACGCATTGACGTGCTCGCACTTCTCAAGCCTATCATCCTTTCGTTGGTATTGGCCAATTGGTACGGTCTTTCAGCAGGACTCTATCACATCTTCAAACCGATTGAAAACCGGTTCAAGGCCGTTTACGAATGGAACAACGACCGTGTAGACTCACTCCGCTTACGCAGAGACACGCTAACCTTTGTCATGAGGGGCGAAATAGAACAAGCTAGAGCCGAACTGATTATCTCCGAAATCAGACAACGTCGCGGTGTCAAAGAAGAAGAAGATAAGCCACAGGATGGTGACCTCGTGCTTCACGGTAACGAAGTCAGTATCAACGAGGTTGAATTTGGCGATGTGCTTAACAGCGACATCTATCCGACCGTCAACGACGAAGGTGAAGAAGAAGTAAAACCCGATATCAAGGAGCTTATGGAGAATGCACGAAAATTCGGGTGGCTGGAGAATGTCGTCAAATGGGTGGGGGAAGTTCTCTGGTCCGTCAGTCTCTACATAATCTTCCTGGCTAAATACCTTTTTCTTTATGTACTGGTCATGTTCGGACCTATCTACATGGTTTGCTCCATCCTTCCGTCCTGGAAAAATGCATGGTCCCAATGGGTCGAAAAATATGTCATAGTGGGGATGTACGGGACTGCAGCTTATCTCTGCCTGATATTCGGGTTGATGATAATCGAGAATACGGTACGGGCAGACATCACTTCGTTTGAACTGGCTATGCTCGATGACGACAGGTTCTATTCATACATTCAGATGGCTTCCCGCTTCAGTGGTCTTTCCAGTATTGGCATGTATTTCATAGCCTTGCTAGTGACCGGAGTTGCATTGGCGATGTCATTCGAATTGGCCGGTTTTGTGTTCCCGGGAGATGTGGGAAAAAGTGCAGGGCAATTCTTTGGAGGTATGCAAAGTTATATAGAAAAAAAAGTAGAACAAGCACAACATGCTGTAAGAGATGCAGCATTGACCGCATTGACCGCAGGTACAGCTACGGCTGCTATTAAAGCTGCCGAACAGCTTGAAAAAGAGATGGATGAGCAGATGAATTCTGATTCGGATGAAACCACTAATCCGAGTGAAGATTTAACTGAACATGAAGCAATTTCTTCCACATTACATAAGCCTGATGACACAACCACAGAAGCAACCGTTGAAGACAACGACGAATGGATTGTTAAGGCAGACGCTGCCGAAGAAGAGAAACGGGCTCAACAGGAATTGGAAGAAACCATGGGCGGTAAAGACTCTGATACTGTCAAGCTTTATCACATGACAGATGATGCCCATAAATGGGCAGACCGCCAAACCTTTATCACCATGATGGGGCCGGCATATAGACTGACAGGGGAAGACCTGGCAGCAGATATCCGGGATAATGCTAAATTAAAAGAAGCCAATAACAAGGGTATTGGTTCTCTTTATGATTCATACCGCAAAGCCCGTCTACGCGAAAATATGTTCCTTTTACAGGTAGTGCGTACACAAGGAGCAGGCAATTCTGCGTTAACACGCAAACAAGAAAAGCTTATCCGTAAATACGGAGTGGAAGGTGCAATTAAAAAGGATGAATCCATTCGCTATAAATTACTGAACGGCATTCCCCGCTTGACTACCGTGAAAGCTGCTTTCGGACGGGATACACTCAACTCACCACGTGAGCATCGTCAGATTCTCAAAAAGTTGGGTATCTACAACTATGCACTTCGGGCCCAGTTCCTACGACGGTTTGCCAATTCGCTCATTCGACCGGGTGCAGTACAGAAGACCAAATTGTTCTTCTTTATTACCATTCATAAAAAGGATAGAACCTTCCGCAATGCATTGCAGAAACGGCTTTATAATTCAACGATGAAACACCTGACTAAAATCGAAGCGCTGATGGCCCTAAAATGTCGCGAAGAACTCGCCAAACGTGATATCCATGTGGACGGCAGAGGTAAACCGGTACATCTGAAAGGAATGCCTCGTTACTGGCAGGACAACATCGATTACGCATCCTACCGAAAAGCTAGTACTCCGGGAGGACCTGATTTCGAAAATGCACAGCAAAAGTGGTTCAATGACCGTTATGGTGATTGGAACGAGGCAAAGAAGATGGACCTCCAACTGTTTGTTTTCGAATCCAAGAGACGGGCAGGAGATGCGGACGATTACGTCTTGCAACGACAGATGGAAGCACGGGACGAGACTGAAATCAATCTCTGGAAAAGTATCAATGAGGATTATGAGGCATACAGCAGAACCAAACAGCAGATTGCATCCATCCTTGACAGTTATAAGAACAATAAAACTTAACCGATATGAAACAACCGCTTAGATTCATCGTATGGATGGCAGTCTTCTTCAGCTTCGGGATGACTTGCCACGCACAGAAAGACGTTTATAACCAGATTGCCAGCATGGAGTACCGCCAATGGAAGTTTACCCCGGAATACTATTATTATAGCTGGTACATGAAGAAAATTGATTTGGGACTTTTTACCATCAAGACCAAGGTTCCTGGATTAGGCATGCACGATAACGGGCCTGGTGGTATAGGTTTTCCTGGTGATAACTATGTCAACGAACCCTGGCGAATGATGTCTCCCCTTCGGGCTTCCACAGTAGCAGAAGCCTTGCTTGAAAGTCGGAATACAGAGAGCGAGAAGGACTACTGGAACAAGATTATGACGAAAGACCTTATGGTCATAGCTGACCGTTCGACAAATCTCCCGATGGTCGGAGCCAAATCCGTTACGGCAGACGAGCGCGAAGAGATTAGCCAGAGTATTCTGGATATGCTTTTCGAAATTTCAGAGCTGGACAATTTAAAAAAATATGCACAATTGTTGGTCGAATTCCGGTTACAATACGATGCCATCCACCAGGAAGTGGATTTAATAGCCGGTTCAAACGAGGAAAATTCCCGGCGTTTGCGTTCCTTACAGGACTGTAACAACCGGCTTCGTAAATTACAGGATGAAGTGGCTTCCACCTTCAAATTCATTCGTACCATGGAAGACCCCTGGATGAAGGAAATGTCCAAAGTCTATCCAACGAGTTTTCGTAATAAAAAAAATAAATAATTAAACTTATTGAACCTATGATAGAACTATTTCAGACATTCAACCCCGCCGATTTTATACAAATCGGTTTAGGGGATTTTATTGATAAAGGTTGGGATTGGCTGACCAATACAACAGGCTTAGCCGATGCTTACAACAATACAGGAGCTGCCATCAATCAATTCATGATTGATTTATGTAATCGCGACTTAATCAATTATGGCAAAAAGATGTCTAACAATTTAATAGGTACCGCACGAGCTTTAGGTGCAATTTTTGCCATTTGTGTTGCAGCAGGACGAGCTTACAAGGTCATGGCAGAAGGCGACCGCTTCAATATCCTTTCCGTCATGAGACCCCTTATTTTTGCCTTTATCTTGTCTTTCTGGCCAGCAGTATGCAATACACTTTTAATGCCGGGACAGTACGTCGAAAATTACATGCGTGGCCAATACATCGAAGTGGCTAAAGAAATGGATAGGTTACGTGAACAACGGAATGATAAAGCCTATCAGGTCAGCGACCATATCTATAGTAAGAAGGTACAATCCGAAGAGGTGCAGAATAATCAGGATATGAATATATTGGAGAAAACTTGGGATGATATTAAACAGTCAGTAAATACTACTGTTAATTATTTGAAGAACATAGGCAGCAATTTTGTCATATACATATATAACATAGTAGAGCATATTATTCAAGGTATTGGAGAAATTGTATTTTCTGTTTGTGTATATATCGTTTTTCTTATAAAAGCGCTTTATTTGACGGTGTTGATGATGTTCGGACCTATCTACATGGTTTGTTCCATCTTGGATGTTTGGAAGGACTCATGGTCTCAATGGGTGGGACGCATGGTTTCCGTATCCATGTACGGAGCAATGGCTTATCTGGTTATGACTTTTTCATGTACGCTCATTTGTTTAACAATACAGGCCGATATAGCCAAACTAAATCAAATCATGACGAACCCTCAAATAGGTATGTTTGCGTACTTGAAATCTGGCTTTGGCACATGTATCATGTCCTTTGTCGGTTATCTGGTAGGGGCTATAGCCATGGGTACGGTACATGAATTGGCTAGCTTTACCTTCCCAGGTGGTCCAATGATGGGGGCTAGCAGTTTTATCGGTGGCATGAAGGGGTATGCGACTAAATACACAGGTACTAAAGCTGCATTTAATAAATAATCAATCATTCCTAGAAGGATGACTTTATCCATCCTTCTAGGGTTATGTATTCTTTTCTTTCGCCGTTCCAAAATAATGGACGCTCCATACATACCTTTGTCCGTAACTAATAATCATTACACAAAACCATGTCACTATTAGAAAATCTAGACAAGAAAATGAAATTCAGCCTGGTGTTGAGCATTACAACATTGGCAGGGTCAGTAATATTCTGTTTGATGACATTACTGTTTTCATTCAACTTCGCATCCGAAGAACGTAAAAAGATTTACGTGCTTGACGGAGAAACACCCCGTTTGGCCAATTTGACCGGACAGGATGTTTCAATCGAAATCGAAGTTCGGGCACATGTAAACCGATTCCATGAACTGTTCTTTACCTTGGCTCCTGATGACAAATACATCCAGTACAACATTGAAAAGGCAATGTATCTGACCGATGAATCGGGTTTGATGCAATACAACACCCTCAAAGAACGCGGATTCTATAACAATATCATCGGAGCATCTGCCCAGTTTTCCATCATCACAGACAGTATAAAGTTCAATAAAAGCAATATGTCCTTTACCTATTACGGAAGACAACGTATCGAACGTAAGTCATCCATACTTTTCCGTGAACTGGTGACAGAAGGTAACATCGCACAAACCACGCGAACCGAAAACAATCCGCATGGTCTGCTGATAACAAACTATCGCACTGTTTTGAACAAGGACCTGGAATACAAAAGCAAATCTGCCTATTAATGCCATCCTTCTTTTTTCATTTAATTAAAACTAAATATGGGAATCATTACCAGATTATTCAAACGTAAGCTGACCGAAGAACAGCAAGCTGAAAAAAGCCGACGCGAAAAGGAGTGGGCTGAAAAATGCTATAACAAAGGTTACGAATTTTGTGAAAAGTTTGCCATTGACAAGCACATCAACCGCATCAATGATTTTGCAAACAAATACCCGAGAACCTTCTTTGGAATCATTTTCGGGGTATTGATTTTAAGCTTCTTCCTGAACACCTTTATCTCCTTGCCTGGTGGACAGGATGCCGACAATCTGCAAGAGGTCATCGAATCACCGATGATGCAACAAGATATCAATCCACGGAATGAATTAGTGGCTAATACCATCGAAATCATGGATAACCTCACCGGGATAGACCATGAACTGGATTCACTGATGAAGAAAAATCCCTTGACTCACGAGGACTCCATCCGAATCAAGTCATTGCTCATTCAGGCCGATGCCCTACAGAAAATCCTGACCGGACAAGGCATTCTACCACAGTCAGATATGCCAAATATTAATAAATAATCATATTATCATGAAATTAGACTTCAAGAAAATCAATTTCAAACAGCCCAAGTATATGATACCTTTATTGGTATTGTTACCCTTGCTGTTTATTGGCTATCAAGCTTCAAGCATGTTAAGCTTCGAAGCCGAGACCGATGCAGGACCAACCACTACCGAATCGGTTAATACGGACTTGCCCGAAGTCAACCAAAATGCCAATACCGAGACCAAATCCAAGTATCAGGCAATGCTAGACGGATTCGGCAAGGTAACGGATTACACCGCTGTGGACGGGACCGAAAAAGAAGATGACCGAAAGATGGAAATAGATGCCATCTATAAAGAGGAAGAACGTCGTCGAATCGACTCCATGATGAACGTACAAACCGAACAAGCCGAAAAGCTTCGTCAGCAATTCGAGCTTCAGCAAAAACAATGGCAAGCCGAACGTAACAACACAGAACAGAGCAATGTGGTCAGTCGTGAACAGGCTTTGGCAGATGGAACTATCCGCGACAATGCCGAAGCAGAACGTTATAATCAGCTCCTCAAGCAGATGCAACTCGTACAGAAAGTGGCCAATGGTGAGAAAATCCTTACCGACGAAGAGAAGTTGGCCGAACAGCAACGACAGATTGCTGCCGCCGAAAAAACTCGCGTATTGGATTCCATTGCCAAGGCACAAGGTCCTGTAGCGGTAAACAAAGCCGGTGAAGCAGGCGAAGCTTATTTCAATACCGTTACCGAAGAGAGTGCCGTTCCGTCTCTTATCAAGGCCCGGGTAGACCGTGTCGAAAAGGTGCGTGACGGAAGTCGCATCCGGTTAAGATTATCAGAGGACATCGAGATTGAAGGTGAGATTCTCAAAAAAGGTTCATACCTCTACGCAACCGTTACCGGTTTTTCAGCTCAGCGTGTCAAGGCCAATGTCACATCTGTGTTGATTGGAAACCAAATCAAAAAGATTGAACTGGCTGTTTACGACCTGGACGGCATGGAAGGTTTCTATGTTCCTTCCAGCAATTTCCGTGAAGTAGCCAAGGATATTGGTGCCAATTCCATGAATATGAATATGAACTTTAACCAGAGCTCCGAAATGAGCATGCAGTCCATTGCTATGCAAAGCTTGCAACAAGCCTTGCAGGGGACTACCCAGGCGGTTGGCAAAGCCATCCGCCAGAACAAGGCACGCATCAAGTTCAACACCAATATTTACCTGGTAGATACAAGTAGCAAATAACCTTTAATTCCATAAGATATGAATAAATTTATCATAAAGGCCCTTTGTTTGGGCACCGCAATGGTAAGCTTTGGCACAGCCCAGGCACAATATACAGAGAAAGTCGCTAAACCGATGGATACACTCATTGTCCGTGACATAGCCGGCATCGAACCGGCCAGCATACCGGCAGAAACCCGCCGCACACTATTTATCCACAAGGATGTCACCACTTTCATTGTCAGTGGCGACGAGATACAGATGATGGACATCTCCTTGGGCAGCGACAAGATTGCCGGTAACCAGCCCAACACAAATATTGTCCGTATCAAACCTATCAAGGACATGCCAAACGGAGCCGATATGGGCCTATTGACAATTGTTGCAGAACGCAACATCACACAGTTCAACCTTATATATGTGGATGATTCCGACCTGGCAACGACCCAATACAACATCCGCGAAGTGGATGGTGTCAACTACCTCAATCCGGGTGTAGATATGCCCAAGCGTGACATGTACATGTACTGTTGGCGCATCCAGAACAGTGGCCGTAAGTTCTACGATGTTTCCAGTGGTGAATACGGCATGAAGATTCGCCTAAATAATATCTATTCCATCGGGAACTATTTCTTTCTGGATTTTTCACTTCACAACAAGACAAACATCCGTTTTGATATTGAAGAAATTCGCGTGAAGCTTACCGATAAGAAACGTACCAAAGCTACTAATTCACAGGATATCGAACTCGAACCGGTCTTGAACTTTAACCCGCAGAAACATTTCAAGCGTGACTATCGTAACATTCTGGTATTGCCGAAGATGACCTTCCCGGATGAAAAGTGTTTGACCATCACCGTCAACGAAGAACAGATTAGCGGTCGCAGCATTACCCTGACCATAGACTATCACGATGTCCTTCATGCCGACGGATACAGTCATGCAATGGATTAATCCCCCTATTGTTAATCTTTCGACAAGCATAGTAAAGTCGAAAGTGACAAGCGAAGCAATGTCGACATAACACTCGCAGAACACTCTGCATTCATCATTAAATGAAAACTTATGAAAAAACTATTAACCATTCTACTCTTCATAGCAGCAACTACGACTGTAAGAGCCGGGGACGGAGACCGTCATATCGGCATTCAGGCAGGTATACTGTACCCCGGCATGCTTAACGGAACCTTCTCCGTTGATTTTGAAACCCGTTATCACAACGCATTCGAATTTTACCTCGATGCGTTCACCCAGTGGAAAGACTGTCCCGATTGTGGAAAAGTTTGCAAAGATTCCTTCTGGAAATCCAATTACGGCCTTTCAATAGGCGCAGCTTACAAGCCTACCGTTACCCGTACCCGAAACAGCGTCGGACGTTTCCGCATGGGATGCGATATCGGTACAGCTAACCGAGGATTTGCACTGGGTGTCGAACTGGGCTACGAGCATGTCTGGACCTTCAAGAACAACGTTCAATTTGTTTTCCAACAGAAGAACGAAGTAACCTTCTGGGCGAAACCTACCTGGCGTTTCGGCGGACTCATCGGACTTCGATTGCCTATTTAAAAGATATTTCCCATCCCTGCATGTGTCCCTGTCATGCAACCACCCTGGAGGGTGGGGGATGCGGAAATTCAATTACTAACCATACTCAATTTTAAGATTATGAGACTTAAATCCATAACTGCAATCATCGTAGTATTATGTTCTACATTTATTTCCTGTCTGGACGACCATCAGGAACCTATTGACTTGTCACTGAAGGTCGGTAATATTTATTGCGAAGACGGAAACATTTATCCTGTAGACTATTTTCTAGAACAGAATACGGCACCTGCGGGTATCATTACCGCCGTGGGTGGTCCTAATGACAATTACCGGGCCTTGGTCATGGCACTTGAGGATATTGGTAATACCTATTATCTCAACAATATCGAAGAAAAAATAAGTAATGTTTCAAGTGATGTCACACTCTTCGATGGAAAGGAGAATACCGCTGCATTGCTCGTTGCATCATTGAAAAGTGATTCTATTGTTCAGCTTAAACCTGCAGGAGCCATTCTTTGCAGCAGCTACAGAGCAAGTGGTAAAGGAGCATGGCATCTGCCTTCCGTAGCAGAATTACGAACCGTTGCAAGTTCTTATACCGCTATAGTAAGCAGTCTGAAAGCAATAGGTGCTGACATGTTACAGCAACGCTATCAGACCAGTACCGTTGACGGGAGCTCGAATAATAACGAACAGTTGTTCAACTATACCATCGAACTTCCAAAAGGTAATATATCCAGTACCCTCAAAACAGAATCACATCCAGTCAGACCGTTCATGATACTCAGATAATACACTTGAGAAAACAGCATAATAAAGAAGTTTTTCATCACAGACCCCGGACCGTTGCGAAACGCTCCGGGTTTTATTTTAAATGCCACGACCTCACAACAATACTAATTCAGAATCTAACAATAGGGAATAAAAACAGATTTTATTATCAATCACTCTGACTGCATTTCCCATACAAGACCTCTTCCTGCAAATAGAATTCGACTTTTCTACCTTACACACCCCTTAATTCCTTACTTTTGCATCAGAAACCTTTATTATTTTTGTTATAACAATTCTATTTGTCTATTTTTGTAAACAATTAATCTCTCTAATCTATATGCTATGAATTTGAGACCAGGAACAACCCTACAAAACGGGAAATATAACATAAGCAGAATTTTAGGTAAAGGCGGGTTCGGCATTACCTACTTGGGAACGCAGGAAGGGCTGAACAGAAAGGTGGCCATCAAGGAATTCTTTATGGAGGACTATTGCGAGAGGGACAATGACAGCACCATTGTTACGACCATCGGTACACAGAACACCAGACATACCGTCGAAACCTTCCGTAATAAGTTCAAGAAAGAGGCACAGAACATTGCTTCTTTAAATCATCCGGGCATCGTGAAGGTTTACGATGTCTTCGAAGAGAATAATACCGTCTACTACGTCATGGAGTATCTTTCAGGAGGCAGCTTGAAAAATAAACTTGACCGGGAGGGTGCATTGACTAGTGAACAGACAAAAAAATACCTCATGCAGGTAGCTGATGCGCTTGATTACATGCATCATAGCCAAGTTGAGGTAGAGGGCGGCGTAACTTCTTCCATGCTGCATTTGGATGTCAAGCCGGCCAACATCATGCTCAATACACAGGGTAGAGCTGTACTGGTGGACTTTGGTCTGTCAAAACGCTATGACGAGAGTGGTAACCAGACAAGCGACTCTCCGATGGGTATCAGCGAAGGATATGCACCGCTCGAGCAATATGATAACGGTGGCATCGAACAGTTTACAGCGGCTACAGATATCTATGCATTGGGTGCAACAGGCTATCACATGCTGACAGGCAAACGACCGCCCAAAGCCAGTGATGTGATGAACAAAGGTATTCCTGAACTCCCTAAATCCATTCCAGGTGATTTGGTCAAGGCCGTTCGTAAGGCAATGAATCCGGTACGCAAGGAACGACCACAGGATATAGAAGCTTTTCTCAAACTTTTCAAATCTTCAACGGTAGTTATTAGCAGGAAGGCCATGATAGCGGCAGCAGTGGCGATAATCCTCCTGGTTATTGGTTATATCGCATATAACAATCACACCAAACCGCGTGAACTGTACGACAAGGCCATGACCTATGTACAAGGGGATGACAGTGACAAATGGAATGTTAATGAAGCAGTACGCCTCATGACCGAAGCGGCAGAAATGGGTTACACCGAAGCACAATACCAGTTAGGACTCTTCTATTACTTGGACGAATACGATATTGACGAAGAGGAAGATGCCATTAAATGGTGGTTGAAAGCCTATGAAAATGGCTATCAGAAAGCAGGCGTTGCTTTAGGAGCACATTATTTCGAAGATGGTGAAGAAGAACTGGCCGTCAAGTACTTGATGCCGGCAGCGGAAAATGGCGATGCCGATGCACAATGGATGATTGCCGAATGTTACGAAGAGGGCGAAGGTGGACTGCCGGAAAGTGCATATAAGGCTTTCGAATGGTACCAGAAATCAGCGGCACAGGGCAATGCGAATGGTCAATACAACCTGGGACATTGCTATATTTATGGTGAAGGAGTAGAAACTGACGAAGGTAAAGGTGTTGGATTCATCATCAAAGCGGCAGAACAAGGACACTCCGATGCACAGTTTGATTTGGGTACGTTTTATCATAACGGCAGAAATGTCGAGAAGAATCTCGAAAAAGCCAAAGAGTGGTACTCAAAAGCCTTGGCCAACGAAGATTATAGCGCTGCCTATCGCATCGGTAGTATTTACGAAGAAGAGAAGAATTACAAGGATGCATTTTACATGTATTCATTAGGTGCCAAATACAACGACAGGGACTGTTGTTGGGGCTTGGGATACTATTATTTCCATGCTCTGGGCGAGACTGAACAAGACTACAAGGAAGCATTCAAGTGGTTTACCAAGGCAGCTGGACGCTATCACGTATCTTCCCAATACTATTTAGGTTATATGTATAAAGAAGGTCTGGGAGTTGACGCTAACAGGGTAAAGGCTGTCGAATGGTTTATGAAAGCTGCTGAGTACAGCCATCCATGGGCTACATTGGAAGTGGCACAGTGCTACGAAAATGGGGAAGTGCTTGAAAAGGACATTCTCAAAGCACTCGAATATTACAAGAAAATAGCCAAGCAAAAAGGCAATGAAGAGGCAGCAAAAAGAGCTGAAGAACATCTTGAACGTTTAGGTTATCAATAAAGGAATAGAGTTATGAAAAAGATTTTCTTTTTTTGCATGTTTATAGCAACAACCCTCATGGGTGTTGCACAGAACAAGGCGCAGATAGCGACGGACATCCGTTATACCATGGATGACTTCATGTCTGACCTCAATATCATCTACGAGGACAAAGAGTATTTTGATGAAAAGGTGAGTAGCATGGCCAAGACTTACGGGTCAAGCACCTATTTCATTTATAACGGGCAGCAGATGCCGTCCTTCCACCGTTGGTTGAAGGACTACTGCACGGAACTTCTCCGTATGGGCGAAGTTAACCATATCTTTGCTATCAAAGAACCTTCAATCCGCAAGTTGGACCCTGAGTCTTCTGAAGACCAGCGTTATATCTTCGAGGGTAATCTTTCACGCAAGGTAGAGGGCAGACCGATGCAGGAGCATACACTCTCCATGGTAGTTACATGGAACGGAGAGGGTAATTATGTAACTATCCTCCAAATCGATGAAGTCAAGGATGAATCCTCACTGAGCAGAAAAGCTGTATTGGGTTGGGTAGAAGGTGCTCCTCGTGACTTCAATATCCAAATAACCAAGACATGGATGGAAAACCAAAACATGCTCGTCGAAATGAAGGTTGAAAACACAGGTACAGTGGATGTTTTGCTTGACCAGTTTCCTCATGGTTCCGGATTTGTAGCTTATGACGACCAAGGTAACCAATACGGAAGAATTCAGATAGCCATTGGAAACAATAGTTGGATGGGAGCCGGACTTGGTGCAGGCAACAGCAAACGAACCTTGATGGCTGGCGTACCGATAAAAGCCCGCATCATCATTTATAATCTGGCTTCGGATGCTACACGTATTGCAAGAATGGACTGGCATTTCTATTGTAAAGAGTGGGGTATCGAAGTCGGCAAACCTATCAAGTTCCGAAATATTATCGTCAACCGCAAATAAAAGAATAAGGGCACCCAATGGATGCCCTTATTCTTTTCCCTATTGTTTGATAAATTCTGGACTCATCAAAACTTCCAGTTCGTTTCCCATTCTACCTTTTCTTCATAAGTCAACTTGCGTTCCTCACCCTTGGTGTTGACCTTGATGACTTCCAAATCTTCACCGTTGGTTTGGATGGCCCAGCACTCGCTCTTCTCATCAAACAGACTGACCCATTTGTAACGCGGTGGGATAACCTCATTATGGTTCTTGTCGATGAATCCCCAGTTATCCACTCTGCATACTGCCAACAGGCCGTTGCTTACCAAGTATGCCGAATCATTATAATAATTAGAAATTCCGTTACTGAATACTTTCTTAATCGGATGATAACCTTTATTTAAAAGGTGTTTCTTATAATTTCTCCGATAACAAATATATCCCCCAATAGGTATAATGAACG
>JAEIGA010006280.1_pt1 | contig 18092 bp, 22 predicted proteins | sample 9270691 | NCBI WGS metagenome assembly JAEIGA01 (sample SAMN17057246, study PRJNA624740) | gut metagenome | biome: biome; isolation source: fecal sample | host: Bos grunniens | place: China: Xizang | collected 2019
CACTTCACATCCTCATTTAAGTGTGGTACAATTTACGTTAGGTAAAGCAAACCACTAAAGGAAAGGAAAGAAAATTGTATGCGAAAAATAAGACGTACATTCAACTTGAGTAAATGCAATGGATTTAGGTTCAATACAGAAACGGAGGAATTTGAGGATTTTTACTTTGAAGTTTACGGGAATTATACGACAAAGAGAGCAACAAATTATGCTCGTAGACTTTACAAGGATTATTCGATTCAAATTGTGAATGTTGAAATTGAGTCAGCAATGTACGCAATTTCACCTGAAGATTTCCTGAAATATGGAGAAAGGATTAAGTAAAATGACTAAGGCAATTGAAAAGGCAATGAAAACTGCTATCGAGACTTCTGAAAATGTTGATTTCGCAATTCCGACTGGTTTTATCAACACTTATGATTTGAGCACTAACGAAGGCAAGATGAAGGTTGTAAATGCAACTAATAATTCTGTACCTTTGAAGGATTACATGGATACTGAACTTCACATTGTTGATTGTGTCACAATGCCTGGAATTCGCAAGGGACGTAATGGTATGCCTGATACGGAGTGCAAGAATATTCATCTTATTGACGAAAACGGAGTTTCTTATTTCTCGCAATCTGATGGTGTTTCTCGTGCAGTTCAAATGTTTGCTGCAATGTGGCCTGATTTTGGTAAGACTACAACGCCTGAAGGTTATCTTGCTATTAAGTGCGTGGCGCAGGAACTTCCGAATGGAAACACTCTTAAAACATTGGTTTTTGTTGACTAGTTAAAACGAAAACCACTTAGAAAGGAATAGCCGAATTGGAAACGATTCGGCTATTCTGATATAAGGAGGTGATTTTATGGCCAAAAAGAGTGTTAAAAATGTAGTACAAACAATGAATGGAAGAATTCTAACTAATCGTGAAGCTAGTAGATTAGCACAAAATGAACGTAGAAAAGCACAAAGAAGATTAGCAAGAATTTTAACTGAAGAAACTGGTGAAAAAGTTACTTGGAAAAATGCTACGGATATTTTGAACAACATGACAAAAGCAAGTGAACAAGCAAAAGCATTAGGTAGAACAATCAAAGGTTTGCAAGCAAAAAAGATTGAAGGAACTAATCAAAGACAAGGTTATTCGGTTTCGTTGGAACGTGAAGCGGAAAGTATTGCAACTTTCACGCAGATTAGATTTGGTAGGGAAACTTTGTCTGGAAAAGGTACAAAACCTGATTTGAAAAGACGTAATGAAATGTTCACACATCAAATCAATCAGAGTACCATGAAGAACGGTTTCAGCGCATTGTCACGTGATGAAACTAAAGCGTTTTACGCAGCTACTATGGATATGTGGAGAGGTCTTTCATCTTCAGATAATCTCAATGCACAAATTATGATGAAATTTGGTGTAAATGATTTATCGCAAGTTTATAAATTATTGACTTCAAAAGATTTGAAGAAAGAAGATTTTGGTTTCAAAGATGAAGAAACATTCCAAGAATTTTTGAAAGAAATGGATGAAAGAGTACAACTTTCAAAACGTCGTGAAATTGTTCAAGAGGAATTAAAGTCAATTAGAGGTTCAAAAGAATCTGGTGGAACAACTGAAGATGAACAATACAACGGTAAGGAAGAAAAGACAGCAGAAACTTCGCCTGAATATTTGAACAGGATTATCACAAGAATTGCAACCATGTTAAACAATGGTTAGGAAGAAACAAAAGGAATATATGGTGTGTGCAGTATTCGACACTGAAACAACTAATATAGGAAAGGGAACAGAAACACGTGCTATTTGCATACTCTATATATTCAATGATATTAGGATGAAAGACTTGAGAAACTACACAGTTGATAAAGACGATAACGTTTATTTTTACAGGTCAGAAATTGAAGCGCTTCAATTTATTGACGAATTGATTGAGTTTGGAATGAAAGCAGATGTTGTACCAGTAATTTGTGCATACAATTTAATGTTCGATATGCAAACTCTGATGTTCGATTTGAATTCAAAATACGATATGAGCGCAAACGCACAAAGTTCAACTAATGTTTACACTTTGGATTTGAAGTTGAATGGTGGAATTGTTCTACGATTTTGGGACACTTACCATTTGGAAATGCGCGGATTGTCTGCAATGGGTGAAACGTGTGGTTTGGAGAAAGCGAAAGGTGATTGGGATTATTCATTGATTCGCACTAGCGAAACCCCATTAACCGATGAAGAACTTTTCTATGCAAAACGAGACGTTCAAGTTATACCAGCTTATTTGAAATACTTACTTGAAGCTAACGAATGGTTAAGACCTGAAGATTTCGGTAGACGTGTTCTTACTAAAACGAGTTTGGTCAGGCAAATGGCACAAAAGAAGATAGGACAGAACAAATTCAGGAAAAGAAACGGTAAGGAAATGACATTGTTGTGGATGTTTGAAAGAACTTGTAAACAACAACTTCCTAAAACTTTCGAGCAATACGCATTGCGTAAAAGTTGTTTTAGAGGGGGTTTCACTTTCACTAGTGGAGTAGCAGCAAGTAGAGTTGTTGAAAACGTTGCTAGTTTGGACGTTACAAGTATGCATCATGCGTTTATCAATGGAAGATATGTTCCAATGGATTTTGCAATTTCTAGTTTGGAAACGCTAGAATATAATATGAACTACGTTCTTTCATGTTCAGTTGAAAAAGTGTTGGGTAATTATCATCAACCATTTGTTTGCGCGTTTCATGCTTTGTTTACTTTCACTAATTTAAGGTTGCGAAAGAACAGTTGTTTCGATGAATGGCAGATTGGTTTGATACCTAGTGCGAAGTTCAGAAAATCGGTAGTTGCTGGTACTGATTACGTTTTGGATGAAAGAAACGTTGAAGCGGAAAACTATATACGAGAAAAAGGTTGGTATGATTACGCGGAGAATCCTAGATTTGCTTTTGGTAAACTTTATTCGGCTGATGTTTGCTCGATGTTCTTATCTGAACTTGAACTATGGTGCATTGCACAAGTTTACGAATGGGATTCCATAAAACCTGAAATGGGCGAAAGTACAGTCAAGTTCAAAACACCACCCGATTACGTTACTTTGCAATCGAATAATCTTTTCGAGATGAAGAACGACGCAAAGGTTATAAACAAGAAATACAAGGAAGGAATACCATATGAATACGATATACCTGATACAATTCCAATTGGAATAAAGAATAGTTTGTTGGATGGCACTTGTAACGAAGCATTTTTTGAGAGTTATTACACAAGTACGGTAAAAGGTATGTTCAATGGTATTTACGGAACGATGGCACAAGATGTTTACAAACCTAGTTACATTGTTGAAGATGGAAATTTATATGTGGATTCAGATACAAAAACGACGCAAGATAATTTCGATGAAAAACAACCTAAACGTTGTAAAGTTCTTTATACATATGGATTGAGAATTGTCGGTGGTTCGCGTATGCACCTTGTCATAGCAATGATTCTACTATATGAAAAACTCGGAAATAGAATCACAGTTACAGGTGGAGATACGGACAGTTTGAAGATTCGATGCGATGAAGATATAACAAACGAAGTTCTGATGAAAGTTCTTGAACCATTGCACATTGCAATTAGAAACGCTTTGAACAGAACCATGCGACGTGTTAGAAAACTGTATCCGATGCTTGCATCTAATCTAGAGCAAATTGGCGAATTCGATTGTGAGAAATGTGCTGGATACGATAGATGGAAATACCATATGGAAGGTTGGAATAAAGCAAGGATTTCGATTTCTCAAGACAATCATGTTCATGTAACTTGCGCTGGATTGTCTAGGCCAATTGGAAGCTACCATATAGAAAACTTCATTGAGGATTTGATAGAACAAGGTTATCCTATTGACGAGATACTACAGAATGTTCTTGGTTACAATGTTTTCGTGACACATGACATTTGTTATTCGTTGGAACATAGGAAACCTAATTGCAATGATGTTTACGATGGAATTGTGGTTGATTATCTTGGAAACGAATGTAGAGTCTTTCAAACTGAAGCTATAGCACTTTACGATTCAGGTAGAATGTTGGGTGATACTTCAAAAAGAACAAATGCTGATAATTTGAAGTATTTGAACGAAGTTCAACATTTGGATATAGATGATTCGGAGAAATGGCTTCAATTGAGAAATGGAAAACCTGAAATTGTGATTGGCGGTGAAGTTGTATATCATGGTTAATTGGAACTTAGACCCTTTGATTTCAATTCTTGCTGTTATGTTGTTCATTATCGTTTGCGTTATGATTGATGAATATGGAGATTGGGAAAAATGGTTGTAGATTACAAGGTTCAACAAGTGCAATGCATTGATGAAAAAGGCTATTGGACTAGACGTAGTGTTTTCCTTAACATGGATGAAACGTTTATTTTAGGTTTGAAGAAAGTTGTAAACGACAAAACGATTGTGAACAGTTATTCGACTGTTAGGAGTGTGTTACATGTCTGATTACTACGATTGGAACAAAACACTTTCATATGATGCCGATGTTACAATGGTTGTGGGCGCTCGTGGTATCGGTAAAACATACGGTTTGCGTTTGCAGTTTATAAGGGATTACTTGAAAGATGGTTCTCGTTTCGTTGAATTGGTGAGACACAAGAACGAACTTTCCGATTTTTCTGCTACGTATTTCAATCGTATAGAGGAAAACGAGGAATTTCCCGATTACGTTTTCAAAACTTCGCCTAGGCACGCTTATATAGCTTTGAAACCTGAAAACAAAGATGATAAACCTAAATGGAAACTTATAGGATATTTCGGAGCATTGACCGAAGCGCAAGCGATGAAGAAACGCACATATTCCAAAGTTAGGAGATTGTTATTGGATGAAGCGGTTATCGACAAACGTTTGGATAGATACCACAATTATCTACCAAACGAATTCAGCGTGCTTGCTAATATTTTGGATTCTGTATCGCGTGAAAGAAGTGAAACGGATGATAAAAAACGTTGTAGAGTTTATCTTTTGGGAAATGCATGTGACTTGCTAAATGTTTATTTCGGTGCATATGGGATAAATTGCGAACCGAAAAGCGGTTACAGTTGGCATAAGAACAAGACAATGTTGTTGCATTATGTAAAGGATGATGAATATGCTGTTCGCAAATCAAACGATACTGTTGCAGGAAGAATGTTATCAGATACAGCCGATGAACTTATCGCAAGTGCAAACGAATTTCTACGAGCCTCAAACGACTTCGTATTTAATAAACCTAAATGGGCAAAATTCTACTTTGGGATTGTTTACAGAGAATTGCGGTTTGGTGTTTGGGCAGATTATAGGGAAGGTTTCTATTATGTAACGGAGAAGATTCCTAAAAACGCTTCACCAATTTACGCGCTAACGGCAAGCGATAACAAGGTGAACTATATTATGGCAAAGAAGGCTGAAGGTGTGTTAAGAGGTTTCACCGATTTGTATTATCTTGGTATTATCCGTTATGAAACTCCATATGTTAAAGAACGTTTCATAGAGGTTTTGAATTTGTTTGGAGTAAGATAATGATTGTGTATAAGGGAATGTGTTTGAAAATGTTTGATGATGAAATTCAATATCAGATTCATTTCAGCGAATGTTGGGATGAAACGCTTTTTCTAACCGAAGCTGAAATAGATGATTGGCTGGATGAAATTTACAATTTGATAAAGAATAACGACTATACCACGCAATTCAAATTGCAGAAAATAGTTGACAGCATAACGAAATACGAGTAATGTACAATATGCCATGTGGCACTCGATTAGCGGTGAGTAATAGGCGTTTGGGCAAGTCAACGTGTGAAAACGTGCTCCCCTATGGATTTGACTAATCTTTCAACTTGCAATCGTGAAAGCTATATGGTACACTTCGCCGCGAAAGCGCGCTAAATGGCGTGACTTTCGCGGCATTTCGTTTATATGAAGAAAGGTAGGTTTGAAATGGATGAAGAGAGGAACGAGGAAATTCAGGAAGAAAGTGTAGAGGAAAATAGCGAAGATATTCGCGAGGAAGAAACTCGTGAAAAAATTCGCGATGAAGTTTATGTCAATGATGATGAGATTGAAATGCTTCGTAGTATTGAAAAACGTCTTGATGCATTTGAAGAAAAAATGGATAACATGATTTCCATGTATGTTGATTCTGGTGCAATCATTCAAGATGGTGCTGATATTTCAGAACAGGAACGCGATAGCTACGAAGATGATTTTATTAACATTGATGAAATGGATTTGTCCCTTTAGAAAGTGAGGTAATTTCAGATGGCTACTAATAACTCTACCATTCTTGAAAAAGTTTGGTTGAATGCTTCAAATGATTTCCAACAGAGAATTCCACAGCCAACTCAGGGTAAAATTGCTGCAACGGTTGATGCACTTTTTGACCCGATGAATCGTCAGTATTTCAACGATTTCATGCAGGTTCTCATTAACCGTATTGCATTTACCTATGTTCGCGGTCAGCGTTGGGAAAACAAACTTGCAGTTTTCAAAGGTCAGAAAATTAACTACGGTTCAACCATTCAGGAAATTGCACCTAATTGGATTCGTGCACATGCTTACAATGTTGCAGAGGAAACGCTGCTGAAACTCAATCGTCCTGAAGCCGAAGTTTGGTATCATTCACAGAACCGTCAGGACAGGTACGATATTTCGATTTCCTATGATGATTTGCGTACTGCATTTATCGACGAGTATGGTCTTAACAATTTCATTGCAAAGGTAATGGAAGTACCGCTGAATTCCGATGAGTACGACGAATACCGTATTATGCTTCAGCTTATTGCAGAGTATGAGAATTCGTTTGGTTTCTACAAGGAAAACATCAGCGCTATTACCAACGAGAGCACAGCAAAAGCGTTTCTTAAGAAACTTCGTGAAATGGCTGGACTTCTTGAATTCCCGTCTGCACGTTACAATGCGGCAAATGTTGACATCCCCGTTTTCGCTCGAAACAGTGAACTTGTAATTATGATGACTCCTGGCGTTAAAGCTGCAATCGACGTTGACGCGCTTGCTGTTTTGTTTAACATGGAGAAAGCCGACGTACAACAGCGTATCGTAACCGTTGACGAATTCCCGATTCCCAATGTTCAGGCACTTCTTACCACTGAAGATTTCTTTGTTTGCCATGACACTGTTTACGAGAATACTAATTTCTGGAACCCTCAGACTTTGGTGAACAACTACTATCTGCATCATTGGGGTATCTATTCTGTTTCACCTTTCGTTCCTGCAATTCTGTTCACTACTGGTGAGGGTACTTCCATTCCAGTTGTAACACAATCGCTTAGTGCGCTTACGCTTAGTTCTGAAAGCGGTTCGATTGCTCCTGGTGGAACTAACCAACTTTCGCTCGAACTTTCTGGTTCGCTCACGGTTTAATGGAAAGGGGTAAATGAAATGACTGCATATTCTGGCACTAAAATCAAACTTGCGCCTAATGCTGCAATTTACGAAGTTACTGTTACACGTTCGCAGACTGGTACGCAGGGTGTTTACACGCTTACTTTGAGCGGTACTTTTGCAAGTGCAAACACTATTGTAATTGATGGAACTACTACAACGCTCAATTCTTCTAGTGCTGCATCTCCAACTGCTGCTGCAAGTGCTGTTGTAACTGCAATGAGCGCTAATACTAACTACACCGTCACTTCATCTGGTGCAGTAATCACGTTCACTGAAAAGGCTGGCCATTACGGTATCGGTATGCCCGCTTGGGAAATTACTTCTACTGCTGGCAAGGGAACCGCTGCTACAACTACCGAAGGTGTTTCGACTGAAAAACCCGTCAATTCGCCTAGTACTTTCGTTGACCGACTTGGAGTGCTTCATGCAAGCAAATCGCTTAGAGCTGGTGACGTTATCACAATCGACGCAACTTGCACTTATGTCAACCCGTCTGGTTCAACTGATACTTATTCGGACACTATCACGGTTGCAGTAGCCTAATCAGCGCCTACTCTGGTTATGGTAAGTATGGGGAATTGGACTAAAGCAAATAGCTCCAATTCCCCTACTCTACAATTTGGAGGTTTTAATAAATGGAATTTCCACATTTGAAAGACACTCAATTTCCTATAATCGACAATGTGAATGTCTACAAGTATCAGAACAATTTCGATTACGCAAGATGGCAGGGAAAAGTCTCTTTCAAGTTGCTTAACGTACTTTGGAATTCCAATTATGCGGATGTTCCCTATTTTGATGATATTGAAAGTAGGGATAAATGGTTTGATTCCAAAGAAGGATACGTTGGAACGCTTGAAAGCCTTTTCAACAATACTCCTGAAAATACAGTGAAAATTCCTATTCCTTACAACGACGCATACAATTACAATTATCTAGTTGTGGATATGCCAATGCAAACAAGTGCAGATAATCCTATCAACTACGAAAATCAAAACATCAGAGTTAAACGTTGGTTCTATTTCATCGAGGATATGGTGCAATTTTCGCCTAACACAACTGAACTTCAATTAAGCGTTGATTATTGGACTACTTTCATTCACTCGGTAGAGATTCCATATTTGATGCTGGAACGCGGTCATGCACCTATGACCAAAACGACGGTGGAACAGTTTCTTGCAAATCCGATAGCGAACAACGAGTATCTTCTTGCAGATGATTTTGACTATGGAACGGATAGCGTTATTCAAACGAGCAACTACATGCCTATTGGAAATGGAAACAAGTACGTTCTTTTTTGCGCACCTTACGCACAATCGGATTTTGCAAATTTCGGTGGTGCTACATACACTGGTAATGCTACTCCACCAACTTTCTCAGATACTACAGAACGTTGGGGTTATCAAATTCAGGTGAACGATTACGAATGGAAATACGGTCATGCAGATTATTCAAATGCCAATTTACCTATTAGCAATCAAATTCAAGATGGTGTTTTAAACAATTGCAAATGCTATGCAATTGAGGGTAGTCAAGCACAAAGTTTTTTCAATGATTGTATTCAAAATTGCGTCAACTTCGTTCACGGTATTCAAGCTGTTTTCATTCTCGATGAATCGTTGTTTACTAAAGGAACTGGATTCATATTCAGAAATAAGACAATATATCCTATTTCAAACAAACATATTGAAACAAATATTTCTCTTACAAAAGCAATGTTTGGTTTCGATTCAAAATATGCTGATATTACTAAACTGTACACGTTTCCTTATTCGCAACTAGAACTTACCGATGATGAAGGTAATTCTTTTACGGCTAAAGTAGAGAATTGCGGTTCTTTGAAAATGCACACTGATGTTTCCTTGATTTACCCGTTCTTGAATTACAATGTGTTCTTTAGCGGTGTAAATGGTGATGGAACGATGAACTACATTTGGAAGAACATCAACGGAACAAACGTATCCAAAACCATGTGGGCGAGTGATTTTAGCAAGTTCATGATGAATTGGAACATTCCTACCTATTCCCTTTTCATTAGTTCAGAATACGAATACGCTGCTAACAATTTCGCTGGTATGCAAGCGCGTAGAATGGGTGCAATCGTTGAATACGAAAATGCGGTTAGATATGCCAATACAACTTACGAGAACACTGATGATACAACAGACGTAATGGTTACAAATCAGGGTATTCAAAATACTGCAAACACTGATGTTACAGCGCAAAATGTAACTACAAACAGTGCTAATACAACAAGGTCGAATACAGCTAGCACGCAATTGACTAACAATAACAACATTAAAATCGGACAAGACGTTGCAAGCGATAATCTTGTTGCTCAAATTACAATGTCAAACGATAACGAATATGCTGCAATGACAAATTGCAACAATGTTGGCGCAGCTATGCAAAGTGGTTTGTTGAGTGCTGGTAATTCAATAATAGGTGGACTTGCATCAGGTGGCCCGATTGGAATAGTTGGAGGTTTGAATTCAGCAGTTCATTCAATGGGAAGTGCTGTTATTTCTGGCTCAAACGCAAACGCTAACACTATGGTTGCAATTTCAAGAAACTCAAACATCACAGGAGCAATTGTCGCTAGCAATACAGGAAAACTTTCAAATGCACAGCAATTGAATTCAGCTCAAACAACAACAAGCAATGCAGCTAAAGTTGATATTACAGATAATAACAACACATGCATGACTAACAATACCGCTACAATTAATGCGGCTGCATTATCACAAACAACAAACAATGCAGACGTCATGGATTCAAACGCAGATTACATGCGCAATGCAAACGTTGTTGCAGAACAGAACAATCTAATCCAAAAGCAAAGAGAAGCCGAAGCAATGTACAAGAACGCACGTTTGCAGAAACCAACTAACTATGGAAACTATGGTGGAGATTTCATCAACGACGTATATCAAAGACGTGGTGTCAGGTTGAACGTCAGAACGCAGACGAAAAGCGCTATTTCACAAGCTGGCGATGCAATGCTTAGATTCGGTTACGCTTTACATCGTGTTTGGGATATGTCGCAAGGATTCCATTACTGCAAGGAATTCACGTTTTGGAAAGCTGAAGATATTTGGATTAACGATGGTTCTGGTGTTGCAAACGTGGCTACTAATTCTATTGGAAACATTCTTATGAAGGGTGTAACGGTTTGGCGTAACCCTGAACATATTGGAACTGTTGGAATTTACGATAATTTTAGGAGGTGATTGAATGTCAAGGAAAAAATCGAACAACAATGTAACTTTGCAACAAGGGGTGCCTGGCAGTTTCTCGATGGATTTCAGAGAACTGATGGATATACAGAAATGCAGTAAGAAAGAAGGTATGCCGAACTACTGGGAAAGTGCTGATTACAATACACGTCTTTTCATGATGTTTCGTGCGGAGATTCTTGGTATGGCATTGTCTAGATTCAAATGGATTAACCTACCTAAAACTTGCGATGAAAGGTACTTGGAACTTACACTGATTCTACAAGGACAAGCGAGTATTGCGTTTCCTAGAGACAAGAAGGGAATTTTCTTCAGCACACAGTTAGCGCAAGTTTCACGACCTAACATTTACGACAATCCTACTAGATGGAGAGCAATTGGAAACAATGGATTCCGTTTCGATGCAGATTGGAATTCAGGTGTAGTTGTTTGGGATAACCGCATGAGGTATCCATTGCTTGCGAAGATTAACATTTGGGCACGAGAACTTACTGATATTGTCAGAACTAAGCAATTGAACAGGCAACATCAGAAAATTCCGTTCATCTTCAACGTACCACAGGAAATGAAACAGCAAGCTGAAAACATCTACAAACAAGTCAGTGGCGGTTCACCCGCAATTATAGGTACAACTGGACTTGAGCAATTCAAACCTGAAGTTTGGATGACTGGTGTACCTTATATTGGAGAAGAACTTAATTCTGAAATGGAGAACGTTTGGAATGAAGTTTATCAATGCCTTGGCATTGCAAACCAAACATTCAAAACGGAGCGAATGATTGAGGATGAAGTTAAATCACAAAGAGAACCTAGTCAAATGACAAGACTTGATTCACTTCTTTGCCGTCGTGAAGCATGTAAGAAATTGAATGATAGATTTGAAGAATACTTGAAGGAACCTATAAGAGTTGTTTGGAATTATGACAATGCAAGTGACAATTACAACTTCAAACATGATTTGAATAAGTTGATGGAAATTGAGACAGGAAGGGATTTTGAAAATGATTAACGAAGTTGATTATTATGATGAATACGTCAATCCCGAATATCATTCAGTTTTTTCTATTCAATTTTGCGAGTTGATTAACGATGGTTGGATTGACTTTTCAAATAAAGATTGGGACTTCGATTATTACAACGAAGAACAAAGAAACAGGTTTTGGAAGAAATTCACACGGCGTTTCTATTGGAGAGAAATTGGAATAACTCCACCTGGTCAATGGAAATGGGAACTTCTTAGAAAACTTGATGAGATTATGCCTAAATACAAACCTATTTATAAGATGCTCGATGAAGGTCAAAACATTCTACAACATTATGGTGAATATGGAAAATCTAGAAACATCTTTTCCGAATTTCCACAAACACAACTCGGAGGAAATGAGGATTATGCAAGTAACGGAACAGACAGAGAACATGAGGAAATTTATTTAGGCGATTGGATTGACCAACTTGCTAAGATTAAAAACTACAACGATGTTGATGTAATGATTCTAAATGAAATGGAAACAATGTTTTCATGCATGTTTACCGTTAACGTAAACGGTTATTAAGGGGGTGCATTTTAATGGGAACTTATCTTCCTGGTTTGAACTTCCCTATTTACAGTGGATGGACACAATACACACCAGTAATTCCTAAACTGTATTGGGACGTTTATTCTGCTGAACAAAGAACGAAACAATTGTGTCTAAATTTCGATAAAGTTGAACATTATCTTGATTACGTTGCTGAAACGATGAACGAATGGAACATCGAATTTACAGATGAAATGCAAAAAGAATTAGATGAATTTTTAGCTTTAATTAATTCAGGTTATAAAGAAGCAATTGATAAATGGTTTGAACAAGATTTTTACAGGGAAATGGTAAATCAGGTTTTCTTTGGATTGACTGATGACGGTCGTTTCGTTGCTTACATTCCCGAAAGTTGGAATGATATTGTTTTCGATACTGGTGCGGTTTACGAACTCGATACTTACGGACGTTTGATTCTAAGGATGGACGTAGATTCACCTTATGACAATGTTGAACAAATTCCCGAGATAGTTCGACCGTATAGTGACGAGGAACTTGAAAACAAAGTTCGCAACATCATGAACACGTTGTATTCAAGTGGTGATTAAAAATGCCTAACAGTTTGACATTTGCAGTACCAGTTGATTGGTCAAATACTAGAACTTATGAACAGAATGTTATCGTATTTGTTGGAAAACGTGCTTACACAGCATTGAAAGCAGTACCAACTGGAGTCGATATTGCGAACACTGAATATTGGAAGGAAACTGGTGTTCCTTATGTTGACGTTTCTGCTATCTATTCTCGCTTGTCAGCGGTCGAGGACGATGTTGAGGACAATACAGAGGATATTACGCAAGCACAATCTGATATTGTTACCAATGCAAACAACATCACAGCTTTGACTACGAGATTGAACACAGCGGTAACGAATTTGGAAGCAGAAGTCTCACGTGTAAACAACATTATGATTACTTTGTATACTCCATCTAACTCGTAAGGGGGTTTAACAAATGAGTGTTAGAGAATATATTGGTGCTAGGTATGTGCCAATTTTCGCAGACCCAATTGATTGGGATTCAACTAAAACATACGAACCTTTGACTATAGTTTACTATCAGGGAAATTCTTACACGTCAAAACAATCCGTACCTGCTGGAATTAACATTACAAACGAAAGTTATTGGGCGGAAACTGGAAACTACAATGCGCAAATCGAAGCATATCGTCAGGAAGTTCAGGCATACAACTCTCGTATCGAAGCTATGGAAGAAGGACTACCAGTTACAGACTTCGACAGCACGAGCACAGTTTCAGACGCAATTGACAGTCTAAACACTTCGATTAATTCGATTGAAGATGCGCTTCCAATTTCCGAATTCGATTCCACTAACACAGTTGATGCTAGATTTGACGCAATCGAAGCTAACAATTGGGTTACTGAAACTCGCATTGCAAACAACGCTGTTACAGAAAATAAAATTGCAGACGGTGCTGTTACAGAGAATAAAATTGCAAATTCTTCAGTTTCAACTGCTAAAATCGCTGATGGTTCGGTTACTAAAGCAAAACTAGGAAACGGTATTAGATTCAGCGGTACTAAATTCCTAACATTCGGTGACAGTTGGATAGCACATGCAAACAAAACTCTCGTAAGTGGTTGTTGGGTTAACGATGTTGCGGATTTCTTGAATCTTACTAATGAAAATTATGCACGTGGTGGCGCTAAACTTTCTACTACAGATACAGGCGGTATGTCACTTTACACACAAGTACAGGAAGCTATCGCTGCAATTCCATCTGCAAATGTAGGCGATTACGAATACATTTTCATTATGGGTGGCGTGAACGACTACAATGACAATAGTATTACCGAAAGTGGTTATCAAACTGGTTTGCTTGCAGCACTCAATTTGATGAAGAGTCATTTCACACAAAGCAAGATTATTGTCATTGCATTAAATTGTTTCTGGAGTGTATACGGCGCAACGGCGCGATTTGGGAACATGTGCGAATGCACTCGAAACGCTTGCATGGACGCGAACGTTTCCTGTATGTCAGGTCTAACTGGTTGGTTCAGGCTTTTTGGTCAAAGTGTTTACAGACCGAACGATGATAGTTCTTATTCGGCTGCTGGCGGTACTTATCATCCAAACAATCGTGGTAATAAGAGAATTGCACAATTCATCATCAGTTTGCTAACAGGACAAAGGCCGAAAATCTTCATTCCTTTGACTGCAATTTCACCTTTCACCATTACACAGAACAGTTCATGGTCTGATGGAATAAACATTTATTGGAACTTTGCAATTCAAATTCCGCAAAATACAAGCGTATCAGCATTTCAGGAAGTTGCAAAATCCGAGTGGGATAATTACACGATGGCAATTCAGGACTTGGGTGACGCAAACATGCCCACACCGCCTATCAACGCTTTAACTGGACAGAACAACGCACTTTCTCACAACATGTGTTTCTTCACAAGAGCAATGAACTATACCAACTGTTCCATTAGCGCTTACTGGTCTGGTTCTCTCACGGAAGGTGCATACGACGTGAAGATTGTCGGTTGCACTCCGATTATGCGTCAGTAAAGGAAGTTAAAAATGCGTGGAATTGACATTTCAAATTGGCAAGCTGGAATGGACTTGTCGGCAGTTGACATTGATTTTTGCATTTGTAAAGCTACTGAAGGTTATGGATATGTAGACCCTACTTGCGATGGTTTCATAGAACAATGTAAAGCTAAAAATATTTTGTGGGGTTTCTATCATTTTGCAAGAGAAAACGAACCTGAAACAGAAGCGCAATTTTTCTATGACAATTGCCGAAACTATTTCAATCATGGAATTCCCGTATTGGATTACGAAACAACGAACTACAATAATGTTGAGTGGTGTGAAAGATTCATTTACAAACTACACGAACTTAGCGGTGTTTGGTGCATAATTTATTTAAGTGCATACCAATGCGGTCAATTTGCAAATTCTTGGATTCCTGAAAAATGCGGATTATGGGTTGCTGGTTATCCTTATACGATGACCGACTGGACTAATGACGAAATGCCGTACAACGTTTATCCGTTTTCGGTTGTTGCAATTTGGCAATTTACCAGTAGCCTTATAATTCATGGATTCTGGGAAAAACTTGATGGAAACATTGCATACATGGATGAAAACGCTTGGTATAAATATGCCAATTCCACCGATAATCAACAAAATGTGGAAAAACCTAAGAAAACAACTGATGAACTTGTTCTTGAAACTTTGCTAGGAGAATATGGAAACGGAGACGATAGAAAGCGTATGTTGGGAGAACGTTATGACGAAGTTCAAGAAAGGATAAACAAGTTATATGAAATTGCTGAACAAGTTATTCGTGGTGAATGGGGTAATGGATGGAACAGAGAACAAGCTCTAAATGGCGCTGGCTATCCTTACGAAATTGTTCAGAAAATCGTAAATGACATTCTAGATTGAAAATGGGCTGAAGAAAATGATTGGAATGGTTGTTGATTTGTAAGGAGGTGATTGAATGAATGATTATTTAATTCCTTACAAAACATATGTTTTTCTAAAATGGTTTGGTTTGATAGCTTGTCCTGCAATTGCAACGTTTATCGGATTTATCGGGCCTGTATGGGGTTTTCAAACCGAACCTATAATAACAACCATTACGGCGCTTGGAACTTTGATAGGCGCACTTCTAAAATATTCGGAAACAACTGGAAAGGAGAATAAGGAGAATGGATGTTAACGCCATTATCACAGCTATCGGAAGTGTTGGTTTTCCAATTGTCGCTTGTTGCGGATTGTTCTATCTTTACAACGAGACGATTACCAAAATCACAAATACTTTGGAACTTCTTAACAAGTCAATCGAACTTATCGCAGACGAATTGAAAGCAAAGAAAGACGGTGAAAAATGAACTACACTACTTTCTGTATTATTATGGCAATAATGTTCTGGGTACTTTCTGCAATGGGAATTGTGTCACTGATGGCCTGGGTTTATTGTCAAGTTCAATACTACAAATGGGATAAGGAAGATAGAATCAAAGAAGAACTGGCTAAAAAGATTAGCGAACAGGTGGGGGAAATGATTGATGCAAAAATGAACCCTGGTGGGGGGATTTGAGAACTTACATTTTAACCCTGGGTACCTTTTTTTGAAAATCTCCCACGAACATAAGAGCGCGCGTGTGCGATTCTCCCGCGAACATACGCGCGCTCGCACACCTATATATACCGCCGAATTCTGGCGGATTATTTTAACGGTAGTATATTCTCACTTGAGGATAATAGGGTATCTTACATATCTTTCATGACTATATTCTCACTTGAGGATAATAGGGTAAATTTCAGATCTGAGACAAATGTTACCTTTTAGTGTTACGTTTCATAATCGCGTAGCACTAAATAATCGTGGTCAAATGTTACCTTTTCAATGTTACGAAATTTCAAGTTGTAACATGTGATGGAGTTGTGTAACCTTAAATTGCCGAAAATAGTTGTTGACTGTTTCATTGAAATATGGATAATAGAATTAACCTTGAAAATTGAATATCGTAGTTGTGCGGTCGGTCGGCCTGTACTCGCCGCGAACCCTATATAGTGATAGAGACGGGATGGCGCGGAGCAACGAAAGTCGTAAAGAACGAAAGCCGAAAAGAGCCAACGACAAGACAATAAAAGATACTAGAGAAAAGAGAGAACAATGCTACTATTTGAAGTCAATTCAAAATTCGATGATGGATATGAAACAAGCGTCTTTTACGAGTGCGAAAACATAAAGAACGCTTACAAAACGGCTATTTCAGATAGCAAGCGCGATGCATGGAAATACAACGCAATATCAGACGTTAACGTATTTGTTGACGGTGATTACAAAAACACTGTTAGATGTGTTTTTAGTTGCGGATTGTTTGGATATATTTACTGGTAACAACTACCGAAAAAAGAGTAGGTAGTTAAAAACGCTCGAAAGAGCAGAAAGAAAAAAGGTGTTTAAAATGACGAAGAACAACAAGCGTTTTGCAGACCGTGAAACCGTCGTTAAAGGTTTCATCATAAACACGAATTCTCAAGAATTCACTCCATTTGAAGAAACGATTAGTTATGCACGAAGCGCACAAAAAGCCGTTGAACTTGTACGCGAAAAGATGCAACTTGATAATGACCCGTCAATCGTAATCACGGTTAACGAGATTATCAACGAAGCACCTAAACCGATTAAATACAATGAGAGCAAAATTTACGACTTCAGTGTTGCGCATTACGACGAAAAAGAGGATGCAGAAAAACAATGTGGCGAAAATTACGAAGTAAAAGAAATTCGTTGGTTCGAGTACGAAGCTGCATATTGGGCTACGAACGGTGAAGAATACTTCACGGACTTTGTTCATGACGAATCGCCCATTGGATTTACTAAAGTAGATATGCGTGCTTTCCTAGTAATGAGTGCTGAACAGCTTACGGGTTTAAAGGTTATTGGAATTCATAACGAAACTAAGCACGAAGTCAAGCGTTATTGCATTATCAAATCTAGCGACCTTGAAAAGTGCATTGAATCGTAGACCTGTTCAAATCGCGTTAGAGGGTTTATAAAATCCTCTAACGCGTTGACATACTAAACGACACTAAAACAGGTCTTAGAAACGACTACAGAAAGCGAGAAACGAAAAATGACTACCTTACAAGACAGATACATTGGAATTACCAAACTTGAAAACAAGTTATCGTATATTGACTATGACAAATCAACTAAGGTTTGTTCATCCGATATAGCGCAATTTTTCGATGAATATTACCCCGAATTTTTCGAGTTTATCGCTAGTGATGATAGAGCGTATGCAACCTTTAATTACAGGTTAGACGTTTTACATTATTTTTCGTTTGGTGAAATTGCAGCGGATTACCTAGCAGATAACGAC
>JAEIGA010006281.1_pt1 | contig 18090 bp, 16 predicted proteins | sample 9270691 | NCBI WGS metagenome assembly JAEIGA01 (sample SAMN17057246, study PRJNA624740) | gut metagenome | biome: biome; isolation source: fecal sample | host: Bos grunniens | place: China: Xizang | collected 2019
ACATAACTAATGAAATGGAAGATATATTGGAAAACAATGGTGCTGATTCCCAAAATCTTCAATTAAATGATTTACAATTCTTGTATACTTTTAATGGAGAAGAATAAAACTAATAAATTCTTAGAAATTTTTAAATTACTATTAAATATTAATCGAAAAAAATATATAATTTAATTAAATAATATATAATGGAGAAAAACATTTAATGGATAAGCATAATTTTGTTCTTTATAATATAACAAATAGAGATACAGCTATATTATACATAAATGGTGTTTTATCTAGATGTAACCTATGTTGCATATTTAGAACAATATATACGAGATAATAATTTGGAGACCAATCCAAATAAAATAAATAAAGTTATTAATTTTATTAAAAATGATGAAAAGGTTAACTTTTTTAATAAATATATGTATATTTAATTATAGAATTTTAATGATTTAACAATGGAATAATTTTTCAAAATTTATAATTAAATAATTTAGAATTTTTATATAATTATAATTTTGGTGAGGTAGAAATAAAATGAAAAGATTAATGATTAAAAAGGCTGATCACGATATATTAAATAGAGATGTTGCTGTAATTTGTTTTGGAGATACATTTATTGAAGATATAACACATGCAGCTTGCTTAAAACAATATTTAGATTCTTCAAATATTAAAGATGAATTGGAAAATTATCAACAAAGACCAGATGTAGATATATTTATGGAACTAGCTGAAAAACAAAATATATCAATTACTTTAGGACATAAAGTTCAAAAAGAAGATGCTGTATATTTAATATATGGGGTAAATTCGGCTGGCGAAATGTTGGAATATAATGAAATATCAGACGAAATAAAAAATAAATTTGCTGATCACTATGATTTAGAAGTTAGAGATGAAATGAGTCATGATGGCGATTATTCAAGAAATAATCCATATATTGAAGATAGTGGTGAAATTACATTTAATACTATAAAAAGATTTTATGAATTGAATAATGGAAATACCGAATTGTTTGATACTATTGAATCAAATGGATTTGAGCTATTAACTGAAAATGGAAGTAAATTTTATAAAAAAGATGGAATAACTTTAAATATGGATTTTGCAGGTGATGGACTAATTGAATTTGAAATTAATGGTTTTGGATCCGCTGTAGATTTTGTTACATCAAAAGATGTTTTAAATACGATTAAGGAATTTGAAGAAAATGAAATATTAAAATATATATTATCAATCAATGGTAATTTTAATTATTCTAATTATAATTCAATTTGGTTTTTATTTGAAAATGAAAATGGTTATATGATTGAATTAGGTTATTCTGATGAAACCGGAGATGTATATGTTCAAACCATTACAAATGATTTAGGAACAGATTGCACCCGTTCAGTATCAAAAGCATTAGATGAGTTAGGATATGACAGTGAAGAATTAACAGTAGAATCATTACAAGAATTATATAGTTATGGTAAAAATGAAGAATATGATTATAAAGAAATAATTGAAAATATTGAATCCAAAGGATTTAAAATATATAATTCAGTAGATAGTTCTTTTTATGTAAAAGATGGTATAACTATATTTGTAGATGATGCAAATTCTAATTTTAAAATTGCTGGTTTTGGTGTAGAAGAAATGGTGGTAGTAGAAGAACAAGTAATTAATGAATTGGAAAATATTGAAAATGATGATGTTTTATCATATTTAAAATCAATCAATGTTAAATATGATTATTATTATCATGATGAAATTGGATGTAATTTTACAAATAAATATGGATTTTTAGTTGAATTAATGAGTTCAGAAGGAATGATATCTATTGAAAATCTTATAAGAGATGAAGAGGATGATACCGATGAAGTTAGAGATTTATTAGATGAACAAGGTTATAATCCAGATTATTTAGCAATGGAAGCTATTGAAATATTATATTATTATGATAATGATGGTTTTGATGAAGAATAATATAAATTAAAAGGAGATATCTATAAGCGTGGAGTGTTCAATTGAAAAAATATTACATGATATAATGAATAGAGATACTGCTATACTATATATAAATGGAATTTTTTTAGAGTCAGCAACGCATGCAGTATGTTTAAAAAAATATATTAATAATAATAAGTTAAATATCAAATCATTTAATTTACAAAAAAGACCTGATCATGAAATTTTTATAGAATTAAGTATAAACATTGGACCAATAGTTATAGGTCATAAAGTTGATAAAGAAAAATCTATATATATAACTTATGGAATTATAAATGGTATTGCTGTTGAATTTAATGAGATAAATAATAATATATTAAATGACTTTAAAAATAAATATAATATGGATTTAAAAGATGACTTAGCTTATATAGAAGATAAAAATTTATATCAAAATGATTCAAAAAAAATAGTTGAAAATTTATATAAAGATATATTTAAAATTACAAATAATGATAAGTATATTGATGAAATGATAAATGAAAATTATATCTTAACTAATGACGAAGCATTTTATAAAAATGGAGTAATGATTATACCAAATACTGATACATTAAAATTTGATATATATACAATTGGAAATAAAATAATGAGTTGTAATCCAAAAGAATGGAAAAAAACAATTAAATTATGTGATTTAAAATTAACCGAATATTTATTATCTATAAACGCCAAAATAGAATGTGCTTGTGAAGAAGCAGATTTTAAAATAACTATAAATAACCCATATGAGTTAATATATCATTTGGAAGCTGTAGAAGACGGAATAGATATTATGAGCGCAGAATTTGAAGATGGATTTAATGCCATAGATTTATTAAAATATGGGAAAATAAAAACTATTAATTTACAATTAGAAGATATTAAATTATTATATAATTATAATTCATAACAAAATTAAAAAGAGAGAAAAATTTCTCTCTTTTTTTGTTAACATTTTTTAAAATAGTGAATAATATATATTAAGATTAAGTTTTTAGGGTAGGGAGTATGAAAAAAATTAAAATAAAGACTTATGAAGATAAAATTATATTATCAGTAGGATTAAGTAGTATAATTCCATTAATAAGGTTATGTGGAAAAAATGATGGTTTGGGATCTTATATAGGTAGTAATACAATTATAAGAAGTTTATCTGAATTGGTTCCAGTTATATCAAAAGAAAATTTTACCGATAAAAAATATAGAACTTTTATAAGAAATGTTAGTTTAGGGATAAGTGCAATAACTTCTGCAATAATATCCATAAGAACTAATGGTGAAAAATTTTTTATTGAATTTTGTTTAAATTTAATTAGTGGAACATCCTCAATATTAATAATAGATAAATTAAATGAATTAAATATTGTGGACGGAGTATCGATATTTATATTAATAAATTGTATAATTAGATTAATTAAAATGTTAAGTGGCGGAATTATAGATATTTTATTAAATTTGTTAATGTGTTTAATGTTTATAATAGTGGATTATAATATTTTAAAAATTTGTTGTTCTTATGATAAATTTGAATTTAAAAATACTGGAAATTATAATTTTACATTAATGATATGCAATAATTTTTTTGGACCAAAAATAGGATCAATAATATTTCCTATAATGTTATATGTATTAAATTTTGGAGATTATAAAAAAATTAAAAAAGATAAAGCATTTAATAGCAACAATATGTTAGATGGTGTTAGACTTTGCGAGACAAATAAAAAATTACATGAAGTATTAATTAAATATACTTTAGAAATGAGTGTTATAGGGTGTGTTATGATGGTTTTAGGGTGGTTTGCTGGATTAGATGTAGCTATGTTAAGTTTATTAGCTAGTTCATTAATAACATTAAAAGATAATTTTAAAGCAACATATTGTATGTTAAAAGTTAAATATACACAATGGTTTTAATGAGGAAATTTAAAGAATTTTCTCATTTTTTTTAATGTTAAGTTTTTTATTAAAATTGTTTATATTTAATTGGGGTGAAAAAATTGAAATTAGATAAATTAAAGAATGGAGATATATTTGATTTAGATAATACAATTTACATAAAATATGAGTATAATGAGTATTTTAACAATAACAGTATAATTATTTTAAATACTGATAATTTTTATTCATATATAACAAATATAGATGATATAGAAATAAAAAAAATATTTAAAAATATTAGCAATGTTAATAAAAATTTTATAAAAATTGATAATTTTTTAATAAATTTGGAATTTTTAATATTTGCAAAAGCAAATCTTAAAGATAATACATTAAAATTGATATTTAAAAATAATATTAAATTAAATTTAAAATTTGAAAACGATTTATTGATGATAATTTATTTTTCTAAATTAAATAATTTTATAACATAAAAACATAAGGGAGAAATGAAATGTTTATTAGAATTAATAAAAATAATATAATTAATGCAGATATGGTTTTATCAGTACAAGGAAATTCAATATTTGAAGATTCATTAAATTTTAAATTTTTTAATGATACATCTGATGGGCATTGTGCTGTTAACAATAGAGATACATTGTTAAATAATTTTTTAAAAATAGATAAAGATTTTATAAGAATAGAAAATTTAGTAGTAAGAATTAGTACTATAAAATCAATATATACATGTAAATCTACTAATAAAAATTATAATTATGTAATGACTATTATTTGTTATAATGGTAAAGAAGATGTTCAACATTTTGTTGAATTAAATTGTAAAGAAGATATAGAGTTAATTTATTGCATATTAATGGGACAATTAGAAGCGAAAGATATAAGTGAAAATATTAAACGGGAGGAATAAATTATATGAATAATACTATTAGTTTATGTTTAATTGCTAAAAATGAAGAAAGTAGATTACCTAAATTATTGGATTCATTAGAAATTGGTAAAGTTGGATCTCCAATTGATGAAGTTATAGTTGTAGATACAGGAAGTAATGACAAAACTAAAGAAATAGCTAAAAATTATGGAGATATTGTTAAAGTATATGATTTTAAATGGATAGATAATTTTGCAGCTGCAAGAAATTATAGTTTTAGTAAAGGTACTGAAAGTTGGTTATTTTGGTTAGATTGTGATGATATTTTAAAAGAAGATCAATTACAAAAGTTAAAAAATATTAAAAATACATTATTAAATGATGAAAATATAAAAATAATATCTATGATATATGATTATGGATTTGATTCTTCTGGAGAACCAACATTAAGTTTTGAAAGAAATAGATTAGTTAGAAATGGAATTGGATGCAAATGGGTAGGGTGTATTCATGAATATGTTGATACAGCTGGTTATGCCGCATACAAATCAGATATTAGAGTATCTCATACAAGAGTTCATTCAAATGGAACAAGAAATTTAGATATATTTAGAGCAATGATTACTAAAGGAGAAATTTTAAATGATAGAGATAATTATTATTATGGAAAAGAATTATATTATAATGGATTAAATGACGAAGCTGAAGGTGTATTATTATCTGTATTAGATAGATATAATTGGTTTGAAGAGAAATTACAAGCTATAATAGCTTTGGCTGATATATATAAAATGAGAAAAGATTGGTTAAGTGAAAGAAATATATGCTATAGATCATTTGAATACGATATTCCTAGATCTGAATTTTTATATAGAATAGGAGATTCTTATTTTAATGAAAATAAATATAAATTGGCGTTATATTGGTATAATTTGGCTGCAACAACACCTATTCCAGAAGATGCTGGATATTTAAATAAAGAATATTATACTTGGTTACCACATCTACAAATGTGCTTATGTTATTATAAGTTGGGTAATAGTGAAAAAGCAGAAGAACATAATTTAATAGCTCATAAATATCATCCAACACATCCTTCTATTATTAGTAATATAAAATTTTTTAATAAATTAAAAAATAAACAATTATAAGGAGATTTTATTTTAATTTTCCTTATGATTTTTTAGTTAAATTATGCTTTTATTTTAAAAACACAATATATATATTAATAATATTTTAAATAAGATGAAAAAGAAAAGAAAATATGTTTTCTTTTCTTTTTATTTGTTTTAATTATTTTTTTCTTTAATTATATTTTATTTAAAAAGGAGGTTTGAGTAAATATGTTTGCATATAATGGTAAAATAATAAAAACTACAATTATAGTTGGACCAACAGGGCCTACTGGCGAGACTGGGCCTAAAGGAGATACTGGTGAACAAGGACCAATTGGACCAACAGGTGAAATTGGACCTACTGGACCAACGGGACCTACTGGTGAGACTGGGTCTAAAGGAGATACTGGTGAACAAGGACCAATTGGGCAAACAGGTGAAATTGGACCTACTGGACCAACAGGTACTAAAGGAGATACTGGTGAACAAGGACCTATTGGACCAACAGGTGAAATTGGACCTACTGGACCAACAGGTGAAGTAGATATGACTAATATTTACAATAAAAATGAAGTAAATTTATTAAGTGGATCAGTAAAAAAAATGTTTGTAGACTCAAAACAATTTAATGATTTATTAATAAATGATTTAATTGAAAATGACGTTAAATATTATATTGATGAACAAATAGGCGTAAAAGATACATATAAAATGTTAAATGTTGATGAATTAAATGATGGAATATATACAATAAACAATAATATAATTGAAATAAAAAATGATAATTTACCAGAAGAATATGAGTTACAATATAATGATATTGAAACGTTAATAATAAAAGGAAATTTAAACATAAAAAAATTTATTTCAAAAAGTTCTGTTTTAAATAATTTATTATTTGTAAATTGTAATAATATTGAAAAAATTCATTTAATAGATAATCCTATTAGTTCAAATAAAGATTCTTTAATAAGATTGGCTAAATATTTACCTAATAGAGAAAATAGATCATTTGGAAGTATTATAATTACCAATCAAAATATTAGAAAAGATATAGAATTTAATTTTATAAAAAAAGATTGGTTTTTTGGATCTCCAATATTATATAATGAAACTGAGTTAGCTAAATGCCAAAAACATATGATTGATACTGGAGTATTGGATATTTGGGAATCTGCAGAATACGGGGAAGGATTAAGAATAGGTATAATTGATAGTGGCTTACCTATGGATTTGAAAGAAATTAATTATGATAACATGATTGGATATGCAAATGTTAGTAATCATTATGGTTCCAAATCAGATCCACTTCCTTCAAATGAAACTCAAATTCATGGTGCTTCAGTTACTAGTGTTATAGTTGGACAAGGTATTAAATATTATGGTATTGTTCCAAAAGCTAAATTTGGTTTTGTAAAAATAGGCGAAGCTGATTCAATGTCTCTTAATGGATCTCAAAGTAAAGCTGCAAAATGGTGTAGAGAAAATAATATTGATTTAGCTAATTGTTCTTATGAAAGCGAGGCATTACCTTTAAACTATATTAAATATAATATTGGTTCGTTATATAATTTTATAGATTATAAAAATTCAATATCTGAAGGATTTTTTAATTTTGCTTCAGGAAATGAAAGCAACACAGCATTAAGTATTTATTTAATGCCAGGTTCAACAACAATGGGTATGTTATCATCGGGTTATGAATATGATGGTAATAATAGAAAATTTTATACAATATCTAGTGTAAGAAATGGAATTTTATTTATGGGATGCACAGGAGTATATGCTGAATATTCATCTAATCAATATGGTAGATTTTTTGGAACATCATGTTCGGCGCCAGTAAATACTGGAATGATGGCATTAGGTATAAATTTATTTAAAAAGAAATATGGTTATAAACCAAATTTAAACGAATTAGTAGACTTTTTAAAATATAGAACTACAAGCACTGAAGAAGAATTAACTGTTAGTCAACAAGGATACGGTATTATAGATTTTATGTCTTATAATCCAAGTCCAAAAAATAATTCTGATTTTAATAGATATGAGGTGTAAGCTATGGGACTTAAGAATTTTGGATTTTATTATAAAATTAGTAATTGCATACATGATCCAAAAAACAAATGTATATCTATAACTATGTCAAAACAAAATGTTCGCGGCGGGAAATCAATAAATACATTAAATAGAGTTTTTTCATATGAAGATTTAAATATAAAAGTAGATGAAAATAATTTATATGAAATTGCATATAAATTATTTAAACAAAATTGTTTTGATGGAAAAGATATATTTGAGTAATAGGAGGTGAATGTAATAATGCAAGATATTGAATATTTAAAAAATAGTATAGAATATTTAAAAAAAGAAGTGGAAAAATTAAAATATTTTAAACAAGATAAAGTAACTGATAGACAAATAAATGAGGGATTTAATTTATTAAATACAACTTCTTTAACAAATACAATAAAAGTAAATTTAAATGATTCAATTACTTTAAATGATATATATTTATTAAATACATGGCGAATAGATGATAATATTTATTATTATATTTTACAAATAGTTGATAATAGTGAGAAAAATTATATTGTTAAATTTAATACAATTTCTAAACAAGAAACAAAAATAGAAGTTGAGAGTATTTTATCAACAGAAGTAAAAGGTGTAGTTGATAATTGCATTTATATAATGACAATATATGGAGATATTGCAAAATATAATTATATAGAAAATAAAACTGAAAAATTAATACCAAAGATTAATGAAAATTATACTTATATGATGAATGATAATAAAATATTTGCATATTTAATACAATCTACTGGATTGATACTTAAATATTATAATGAGGATTCTTCTAGCTGGATAGATATTAGTAATGAAGTTAATTTAGTAAATATTCTTAATAATACTATGGATGAAATATTTGGAGCTATACTATGTATTTGTTTAAAAGATGGACATTTAAGTGGGTTAATTTTTAGAGATGAAGCATATTTATATAAATATAAATTAGTTCAAGGTTATAAAGATAGATTAGAATATTGTTATAAACTACCAATAACTGTATATATGCCAGATTTTTGCGCTACTAATAATGAATTTTTTATATTAAATGAATATATAGAAGGATATATAATTTATTTAAATTATAACGATGATTATTATTATTCTTTTAAAATACATAATGTCAATATAAATTGTTATAGTGCAAATGAAATAGCATTATTATATGCTCCATATATTGGTCAAATTCATAATGGACAATATTATGATATGGTAGGTTATAGTGATTTAGAATATACTTATTATAATATTGAAAAATAATAAAAATATAATAGATTTGTAAATTTTGGAACACTATTTGAAATATATTCAATTATTTAATTTATTTTAAATTTAAGATATGTTTAAAAAAGCTAACAATGCACCAATTAGCGAAAATAGTGTTCCATTTAAACGGTGCGCACATTAATGGAGGTGTTTTATAAATGGCAAAAAAGCAAAAAAATGTATCTCGTCCAGTAAAAAATCCGTTATATAGAATACACTGTTTAGGAGATCATGTGTATATTAAAGATATGGATTTAAAATTACGTCGTGGTGATTTAACTGGTGTACCAATTTCTGCTAAAGAAATAGCTCAATCAGTAGATTTAAGAAAAGCTCTAACCGGAGAAATAAATATTGATGGTTCTGAAAATAGTATAGATTCTGTACAAGTTTTGTTGGAAAGAGAATTTATGGATAAATTAGACCCATCTATACCAAACAAAATGGACGATAAGGGAACAATGGTTAGTTTCCCAGAAGATCCTTTTTTCTTTGATATTGATGACCCTAGAAAAGAAATAACAGCTAGTGAAGATGCTTCAAATTTAATTTATGATTTGTTACCAATTTTTGTAGCTAAAGATTGTTCAGAATTAAGAGAATTAATTAAAGGTCATAAAGTAATGGACGCTTTTAACAAAACAGGTAAATTAATACAAAAAGATCAACCTATACCAGCTGCTTATCATGGTATGTTGGTGTATGTTGAAGACGCTTCAGAAGCTGGAATAGACGGTTACGAAATAGTACAATTTATAGCAGATACTGAAGATATAGTTATTAAAAATAATTTTGCAAAAGAAGGCGAAAAAAGTAGATTAGTTAGAATTAGTGATAGAACTGGTAAAGGTTCGTTTACTTTTTCAAATGGATATAAAATATCTGGTAGAAAAGAGGGTTTTGCTCCTTCTATAAATGTAGATTTAAATAATATAAAAGATTTAAACAACGCTGAAATAGTTTTAGGAGCTATTAGTAAAAGATTAACTGGTATTAAATTCAGAATTACCGGTTATAATTTAGTTGATTTTTCATTGGCTGAAGATGCAGAAGCTTATGTAAGAGTTAATGGTAAATTAGTTCAAGGTGCTGTTATATCTAGTGAAATGGTAAGTTCAAATCAATCTGGATCTGAAGTAAAAGAACAAGGATTAGATATAGTAATTGATTTTCCACAATTATCCTTAATAGCTAAAGATACTGTTAGTGTTTCAATTGGAGAAGGATTTGCCTATGCTTATCCAGATGAAGATAATGATGGTGTTGCTGATAGTGATGAAAAAATTGTGTGTCAAGCAGTACACGTAAATATGACTGTTGCAGATGCTGTATTACCAAGTGCTGAATTAACAATGATTCCAGATAATGGAAAATTTAATACAGAATATAATGGTAATTATGAAATAAAATTAGAAGGTGGAGACTATCCATTAGATTTATCAGTTAAAGAAGTTATTTGTAGCGGCTTAGAAATAGTTCCAGGTGAAGATCCATTAATAGGTGCTGCTAATGGAATGATGCCAGCTGAAGGAAATTTAAAAGCAGAATTTGAAATTTTATTTAATGAAACTGAAAAATCTATTAAAGTGGCTACTGAAATTATTGGAGAAGATATACATTTACCATTAGTTAAAGTTGTGTGTGATCCAGCTGAATATTCATTTGGTTGTGATTATGTTGGTAAATATATTATTGAAATATCTGATAATATAGAAAATTTAACTGTTAAATCAATTTCTGTTGATAAAGGAGAAATTGATGGCGGATTAGAATTAGAAGGAAATTTAAGTGGAATTAAAATGCCAGAATCTGGTGATGTTTTAGTTAATTTTTCGGTAGAATTTAATGAAACTCCAAAAATAGTATCATATAAAGTAACTATAAAAGGTATTGACCATTTAAATGGTATTATTAGTGAAATAGTTACAGATTTTGGTGTGGCAAATGCTAATGGTCATTATGAAAATGCTATAGATTGTATGGTAGAAGTTCATGTTGAAGTTAATAATTGCGAAAATATAGATTCTGCAAAAATTCAATTAGATGGAGCAGATTTAGATGTTGTTTTAGAAGAAAATATTGTTAAAGCTAATTTAAAATTAGATAGAATTTTTTATCCTATTATGGAATTACCTCATAAATTAACTGCAATGGTAATATTTGCTGATGGACATACAGCAGCTAAAGAAATAAGTTTTATTCAAGCTGCAGCTGAACCAAAAATGATGTATGGATATATTTGTGATATATATGGTGATTTCTTCGGAGCTCCAAGTGATGCTATGGATGAAATTTGTGAAGCATTAACTGCTGAATTTTTATTAAGTAAAGTTGGAGATGAATATTCTGATTTTAAAGCTGAAGCAATTGGTAATGTAGCAGAAACACAATATGAACAAGACGGAGTATTTGTGGTTGCTATACCAACAGCTGCTGCAAAAACTGTAATAGTAAGAAATCTTTTAGGATTCGATGTTCCAATGTATAGTCAAATAATTATAATAGATGGTGTTGAATATAATGTTATGAATAGTGCAAGTGGTGTTCAAACAACATTATTAACCATTAAATAATGTGGAGGTGTTAAATTATGGCTATAAATTATGCAAAATTTATGGCACTTACTTCTGGTTTTAGAATAACTAGTAGTAATGGACCACTAGATGGTAGATCTGTAGTTGAATTAGATGAACAAATAAAATTAATACCTTATCCATATATTGGGCAAATGGTGTATTCTATTGAAAGTGAAACATTCTTTGTTGTAAAATCATTAAAAGATGGTTGGGAAGAATTAGCTACTGGTATATTTTTTGACGTTGATCCTGGCAGACCAATATCTGAAGTAAGAAAAAGAAAAAATTCATTAGCTGATGAATATGTGGAGTTTTCAGGCGGATCAAATACTGCTTGGGAAATTGCTGAAATAGTTAGTGATGGTGCAGAACTTAAGGATGATATTTATTTAATAGTTAATGATACTGCTGAAGCTACAGGACCTAATGAAATAAAATTATCTGAATTATTACGCAAATTTCCAAATTTTGAAGAAGCTGAAGTAGGTAAAAAAGTAGAAATTAAACAAGTAAATTTATCTTATGTATTAGATAAGTTAGATAAATTAGAACGTATTATAGACTCATTAGATATTGAACTTCCAGACCCAAAAAGTGATATAGAATTATCAATAACCGCCGATGATGAAGCTTATGCGCCTGGAAATTATAAAATTAGTAATCCAATAATTGCAGGTTCGTTATTTACTATTGATATAAAAAATAATTTTGAAGATCCAACTGTAATAACAAATGATTTCGATATTATTTTTAATAATGAACAACTAAAATTATCTCTTAAAGAAGATCTTGTTGAAAGTAAGACTTTTGAGATAGTTATTAAAGTTGATGGATTAGAATTTATTAGAAAATTAGTTTATGAATTTATAGATGATTCTAAGATTATATATGTTGGTTATGTAATGGAACTTAGCGAACATTATATAGTATCAGATTCTGTAAATCCAGATGCTTATGAAATAGTTGCTGATGATACTGTAAATTTAGCAGATAAACAAATTAGATTAATAGATGCTAGAAGACAAATGTTATCAGATGCAGAAGAACCTCAAGTAGGACAATTTATCATATGGAATCCAGGTTCTACAAGTATAATAGAAGAAGAATTATTAATTAATAAGGAAAATTTTGAATATAAAATTAATTGTAAAGAATTTGTTAAGATATTTGTAAAATTCCCTATTGAATATGAAGGATTAAAAAAATTATATGATTCAAATAGTGGAATAAATTTATTAAGTGGATTTAATATGGTAAGTAATATGGAGGAATTACCTAATTATATTAAATATGAAATGCAGAATGCGGCTCTAATAGACGGAGTTACATTCTATTTTGAATTTTAATAGGAGGGTGATTTGAAATGGCTAAAGGGATTAAAATTCCAATGGCGTTTGAACCTACAATGTTTAATCAACCATTGGATAGCAGAATAATTTTAGATGATATTGCAAATATTGATTCTATTAAAAATCCGTATGAAGGAATGCTATTTTTTTCTAAAGCTCAAGATAGTTTTTACGCTGTAAAATCTATTTCGTGCGATGGAATTAAAATAATAGATTATGAACGTTTAGACTTGTCTCAATTTACATGGAATGAATTTTAATAGCAAATTTATAAGAGGGGTTTAAAAACCCCTTAATTTAAGGAGGAATAGTTTATGTCACAAGTTAAATTTTTATCTGGTTTAAAATCTCAATTAGCTTCTAAAGCTGGTTCTAATGAATTAGTAGTTGGAGCTTTATATTTCTGTACTGATGAAAAGAAAATATTTAAAGCTGTAAGTGCTGGTGAATACGTTGCAGTAAATGAAGAAGTTAATTATGGCGCATTGCCAGCAATTGGAGATGCTTTTGTTGGTAAATTATATTTAGATTCAAGTAACATGACTTTACATGTTAAAGATGGAGATGCTTGGAAACAATTATCAGCTCCAGCAGATGCATTAGTTCCAAATGATATAAGTGAAGATTTAAATGCTGAAGATAATAAAAAATTAGCTAGCAAAGCTGCTGTAAAAGCTGCAGTTGATAAAGTTGCTGGTGATTTAGCAGCTGAAATTGCTAATAGAGGAACTGCAGAAACTCAACTTTTAGCAGATGCTAAAAAATATGCTGATGACCAAGACGCAGCTTTAAAAGCTGATTTACAAAAGGAAATAGATGACGATGTTAAAGTTGAAAAAGACAGAGCTGAATTAGCTGAACAAGGTTTAGCTGGTAGATTAGATAAAATTGAAGGCGAAGGCGAAGGTTCAATTAAAAAAGCTGTTGCTGATGAAAAAGCTAGAGCCGAAGCAGAAGAAGGTAGATTAGCTGACGCTATTGCTGAAGAAGAAAAAGAAAGAATAGCTGCTGATACTGCTTTAGAAGAAAGAATTAATGCTTTAGCTGGTGACGGAGAAGGTTCGGTTGCTGACCAAGTTGGAGCAGTTCAAGATGCTTTAGATGAGTTTAAAAATAATGTGGTTGGTGCTCCAGCTATTGAAGCTGATCCAGAAAATGGAGTAGAAGGACAACCTGCTACTGGTCTATTTAAAGAAATCGCTGATGAAAAAGCAGCAAGAGAAGCTAAAGATGCTGAATTAGCTGAAGCTATTGCTGATGAAGTTGCTAGAGCTAAAGCTGCTGAAGAAGATAATGCTGATGCTATAGCAGATGAAGTTAGCGCTAGAGAAGCTAAAGACGATGAATTACAAGCTGCTATAGATAAATTAAATGGAGCTGCAGATGCAGAAGGTTCAGTTGCTAAAGCTGTTAAAGATGCTGTAGATGCTGAAAAACTTGCAAGAGAAACAGCAGACGGTGCATTACAAGACGCTATAGATGATATTAATGAAGCTTTAGGATTAGGAGAAGATGCAACTGCTGGTGTAGGCGCTAGATTAAATACATTAGAATCTGAAATGGATATAGTTGAAGGAAGAGCTGATGTTTTAGAAGGAAGAGCTGATGTTTTAGAAGGAAGAGCTGATGACTTAGAAGCTGCTGTTGAAGTATTAAATGGAGCTGCAGATGCAGAAGGTTCAGTTGCTAAAGCAGTTAAAGATGCTGTAGATGCTGAAAAATCTGCAAGAGAAAAAGCAGATGCTGATTTACAAGCAGCTATAGATGCAATTTCTGGTGAAGATGGATCAATGGCTGACTTAGAAGCTAGAGTTAAAGATAATGAAGATGCTATAGATGTTATAAACGGTGAAGGAGAAGGTTCTATTAAGAAAGCAGTTGCTGATTTAGTAGATGGTGCTCCAGAAACTTTAAATACATTAAAAGAATTAGCTGGTGCTTTAAGAGATAATGCTGATGTTTTAGGTGCTATAGAAACAGCATTCAATAATAAATTAGCTACTTTACAAGCAGATGTAGATCAAAATGAAGCTGATTGTGATGCTGCTATTGCCGCTGAAAAAGAAAGAGCTGAAAAAGAAGAAGCTGCTATCAGAGAAGAAATGGAAGCAGAAGCTAATAGAGTTAATCAAAAAATAGCAGATGATATAGCTGCTGAATCTGCTTTAAGAGTTGCTGAAGAACAAAGAATAGAAAAAGCTTTAGAAGATGCTATAGCTAAAGAAGTAGAAGATAGAGATGCTGCTATAAAAGTTGAAGCTGATAGAGCTAAAGCTGAAGAAGCAGATATAAGAGCTGATTTTGCTGCTGCAGACAGTGCATTACAAGATGCTATAGATGATATTAATGAATTAATTGGTAATGTTTCAGGAGAAGAAGGAAAAACTGTTACAGAAAGAGTAGAAGATGTAGAAGACATTATCGGTTCAAAAGATGATCCTGCTGGTACTGATTCAATTTATGGTGCTATAGCTGATGAAAAAACTGCTAGAGAAGAAAAAGAAGCCGATTTTGAAGCTAGAATAGCTGCTAATGAAGCATTTGTTGCTGCTCAACCAGCTATAGATCAAGCTCAAAATGATAGAATTAAAGCTTTAGAAGATGCTAACGCTGAAGGTGGAGCTGTTGCTGAAAATATTCAAGCTGCTCAAGCTGCTGCTGATGCTGCACAAAAAGATGTAGATGCAATTGAAAATAGATTAGATGCTGAAAACGGATTAGTTGATAGATTAGAAGCTAATGAAGCATTTGTTGCTGCTCAACCTGCTGTAGATGAAGCTCAAGATGAAAGATTAAATGACTTAGAAGCATTTGTAGAAGGTCACTCTCATGAAGCTATGGAAGCTGATATAAAAGCTAACAAAGAATGGATAGCTGCACACTCTCATGAAGATATAGAAAGTAGATTAAATGATTTAGAAGGATTATTTGAAGGTGAAAATTCTGTTGATGCTAAAATAGCCGCTGCTCAAGCTGCTGCTGAAGCTAAAGCTGTTGAATTAGATGCAGCATTAGAAACTTCATTAAAAGGTTATGCTGATGATGCTGAAGCTGCTGCTGAAGAGGAAGCTGCTAGATTAGATGGTATTCTAAAAACCCAATTAGAAGGTTATGCTGATCAAGCTGAAGCTGATGCTAAAGCTCATGCTGAAACTTATACTAATGATGCTTTAACTTGGGGATCTTTTTAATATTTAATATAGATTTAAATTTAGTAAAATAACAAATAATAAAAATAGGAGGGGTTCAATTATAGAGCTCCTCTTTTAATTTATTTATTAATTAAAGGAAATATTTTGATTTAAATATATAAATACTAAGAAAAAAGGAGGGTTTAAGTATGGGTATACAAATTCAATTTTTCACTGGTATTCAAGAAAATTTTGATAAACTAGTTGAAAATGAAAAATTGGTTGTTGGGTCATTATATTTTATAAAAGATACTAGAAGAACGTATAAAGCTATTACTAAAAATACTTTTGATCCAATTGATGAACAAATAGTACTTGTTAATAAATTACCAGAAAGTGGTATGTTTGGAAAAATTTATATTTTAAGAAAATTATATCCAGAATTATATATTTGGAATGGTACTGATTTTATAAAAATGTCAATTCCAAGTAATATATTGACTGCTGATGATGTGGATGAATCCGAAGATTTAAGTGATGATTCCAAACCTATACCAGGCAAAACCCCTATAAAAAAAATCATTAGCAGAGTGAATAATGTTGAAACAAGAGTAGATACATTAGAAGCTGATAAAAATGTAGAGGGGTCAGTAGACAATAAAATTAACAATTTTGCCGAATGGAAAAGTATTTAGTTTAAAACAAAAATAAAATAAGGAAGTTTTTGCCAACTTCCTTTTTTTATTTTACATGGTTGTTTGCCAACCATCTTTATTACATTCCAATATTGCATGATTCCATTTGCCATTTTTATATATCATTACTTTTGCCCATTGCCAACCGCCATTTTTATAAATTCGTACTCCATAATGATAAACATCATCACTACCAGGAGACCAAGAACTAGATCCACCAGCATTACTAGCATAAACTCTATATCTTACACACCATCTATCATCACCAACGGAATTAATTTTTTGAGTAACTGATGTTGAAGTAACACCTTGTCCTTCAGCAACATTGCCCCAGCCCATCCAAGAATTAGTATCTCTATTCCATTGGTTATATTGGACATAATATTTTATTGGCGCTGTTCCCGAAACAGCACCCCAACTTATAGTAATAGATGATCCAGCTTCATAATGCCCGGATACTGAAGGTTTTCCGGGGGTTCCAGGAGCCACAGCTGGATTAGTATATGACGCTGTTTTTTTACTGGTACTGCTATTAAAATTTTCAGCTTCATAACTATGCCAATTATTTTCACATCCAATACAAGCTGTTCTAAAATATACATCAACAGTAGAACTTACTGTAAAAGTATGCGTTATAGTATAAGATGTTGGTTTTCCTGAAACTGCATCAAATCCACCACTAGTAATATCAGATTCAAATACTTTTGTTTCTGTGCCACCAATATTTATATAAACCCTTTGTCCGTCAGCGTTCCAAACTCCTGTAGAAGATGTATATATTCTTACAGAAGCTTTATAACTATTTGTTCCAGTACTGTTTAAAGTAAAATCAGCAAGATTTACATATGCCATTTACATTACCTCCATTACCAAGATATCCAAATATGACCATCTGATGGGCTAGATGGTGCTGATTGAGATATTGTTATGCCATTTAAATTTTTTAACTCATGATTATGTGTGGTTGAAGCATATGAATGACTATGTGAAGAATTAGCTTTTCCATTAAGTAAATTGTTTACTTCACTTTCAGTATAATATCTATCATCATGAGTGTGACTACTAGAAGCATATGAATGACTATGCGAAGAATCAGCTTTTTCATTAAGTAAATTGTTTACTTCACTTTCAGTATAATATTTATCAT
>JAEIGA010006282.1_pt1 | contig 18089 bp, 20 predicted proteins | sample 9270691 | NCBI WGS metagenome assembly JAEIGA01 (sample SAMN17057246, study PRJNA624740) | gut metagenome | biome: biome; isolation source: fecal sample | host: Bos grunniens | place: China: Xizang | collected 2019
AAATTTTGAAACATCATCAATTTCACATTCAACCCATTTTGGAATTGGAGATAAAAATAAATCTGGTGCTGTTGTAAAAAATCTGCAAAGAGTTAAAAATCTATTTATTGTGGGAAATTTTATTCCTTCTCGATATTGCCAAATTGAAGCTGTAGAAACTTCTTCTACTCCAATTTCTGTAAGAGACTTTAATTCAAGCTTAGATCTTCTCATTTCTTCTGACAAATTTTCTGCAAATCTTTTTTTATCAATTTCAGGAATAAGGAATTTTGCTTTCATGTTTTTACCTACATAACTCAAAAATGTAATTGTTTCTAAAAAAAATCACTTGCCAAAGTGGTTACGCTCTATATGCGAGTTAGCACTTTGGTAAACACGATGATTCAGCAGCGTGAACTCAAAAAATGAGCAGGGGATGGTGAATCCAAATCCGAAGTTTTTCCCAAACCATAGAAGGTGCTAGCACAGCAACTTATCTCGCACGACATACAAAGTAAGGATAAAGTAGAGGTTGTGTTTTACATAGCACAGACATCATTGGGACTTCTGAATTTAATTTTATCAGAAAAAATATAAATGTCATTAAACTGTTGGTTGAAAGATTTAGTTTTGTTACAGTTAATTTAAACCATGAGTTTAATGAAAACTTTGTAACTTCGGCATAAACTAAAATTCCCAAGCAGCGTTTGCTAGTGAAGTCTGGCAACTTTATCTTTTCACCTCAGCGAGATTGGTTCGCTGTTGGAAGATAAGGGCTTGGGGATTTTTTTTTACGGATTGTTTTTTAGAAAATCCTTTTGGTGAAAATTAATCATTTTTATTTGTCATCTTTTAGTTCAAAAAAAGGTCTTTCATTAAATTTTACAAGTTCTGTATTCAAGTCAAAAAGTTTGTAATTTCTGTTATCAAAGAATTTTTTGATAATTTCGTCTCGAGTTCCGTAATTTCTGAAACCCTTTCCTGCAAAGTTTGTAAATTTAACCATTTGTTCAAAAGTAAGTTGCAAACTGAATGCAATCATAATCGCATTGTTTAATGAAATTGAATCATTAGGTTTTGCATTTTTTATTTTGTTAAATGCTTTTTCACTCATATTGACTGCATGATAAACATCTGTGTCTTTAAGTTTTTTTATTCGCATAATTTTTAAAAGACGGTCTTGAAAAGACATTGATTTTTCATAAGAGAGGATTTTATCTATTTTTTTATCGTGGTGGGAATAATTCGTTTCTGAAAAATCCTCAATGTCGATGGTATGCTTTTTCTTATATTTTAAAATTTTTTTGATTTGGTCTTTGTAATTCAAAGGTTTGAAAAATGTAGTTTTTTTTGAATCTTTTTCTTCTTCCTCAAAATCATCATCATCATCAAAATCGAAATTATCGAATGCACTTGTAAAAGGATTATTAATATTATCTTCTACATCGTCATTATCTTCATCAAAATCATCATCATCATCATCTGTAGAAATTTTTAGAAGTTTACCAGTTTCTTTTATTGAAACAATTTTTCCATCTGCCCAATATTCTTCGTATAATCCAAATATAAAAGAAATTGCAGGAAATCCTTGAGGAAGTCCTTTTGTCCAATATTCTTTTCCTTGTTCGTGTTCGATTGCAGGATAAGTGTACAATACTTCACCGTGAGAATCGTAAATATTTCCATCAATATATCCATTTACAAATCGGATAATTGTCCCATCTGACTTGTGTTGTTCGCCATTTAATAGCTCTCCATTTTTATCAAGTATAGGGATTTTGAAAAATTTTTTGTATAAAGATTGTGATTCTGAAATTGGAGGAAAATGCTTTTCTGTTGTTATAAATGACATGACTTATCCTTTTTATTGTATTATATTTTTGCATAAATTTTTGATTTTAGCAAATTGATAAATATTAATTATTTTGCGCAAATTACTATTTCATTAATTGATTTGTTAAATAATTCGCTAAGCAAAATTAGGTTTTCGATTGTAGGAAGTGTTTTTCCTTTTTGCCAATGATAAATTCCTTGCACTGCTTCAAACTCTAAAAGTTCTGCAAGTTCCTTAACTGAAAATCCTGCTTTTTCACGAAGTGTCTTAATATTCAAACCTGTAGCGTTCATGTCAACAACTGGGTGAATAACGATTTTTCCATTTTCAATAAATTGATTCATACAGTTACCTCCGTTTGTTATGTGATAATCGTAAATCAATTTGTGAACAAAAACTTCACCAAAATTGGGGTTATTTTTTTTTAGTTCATTCCAAAGCGGGAAATGGCTTCTGAAAATATATTGATGAAATGGGCGAAAAAATATATTCTGAAAATCATCTTACATATAGAAGAAAATTGCGATTTGCAAGGCTAGGGGAATTATGAATTATACTTACAAAACACACAATGTATGTGCATCTCAGATTAATTTTGATATTGATGGAGATATTATTTCAAATATTAGTTTTAAAGGCGGATGTAACGGAAATCTGAAGGCGATTTCTAAATTGCTTGAAGGAAAATCTGTGGATTATATTGAATCTATGTTGAAAGGAAATTCTTGCGGTGGTCGTTCAACTTCTTGTGCTGACCAATTGGCTATTGCTGTTAGACAGGCTTTGTCTGAAAATTAATTGCGGTGAAAAATATGAGTATTTTACCTTTTGAATGTGATTACATGGAAGGATGTCATCCTTTTATTTTGAATCGATTAAATGAAATTAATTTTAAAAAAATCTCTGGTTACGGATGTGATGAAATTTGCAAAAGCGCAAAAGAAAAAATCCGTGCGGCTTGTGATTGTCCAAATGCAGAAATCCATTTTTTAGTGGGCGGAACTCAAACTAATGCAACTGTGATTGATGCTCTTCTTAAACGCTATGAAACTGTTATTACTGCAAATACTGGGCATATCACTGAACATGAAGCTGGTGCCATTGAAGCAAAAGGGCACAAAGTTACTATGCTTCCAAGTCACGATGGAAAAATTTCTTGTGATGATTTACTTGCTTTTTTGAAAAATTATTTTGATGATGAAAATAATGCACATATCGTTCGTCCTGGGGTTGTGTATATTTCTTTTCCAACTGAATTTGGAACTATTTATTCCCTTGATGAATTAAAATCTTTACGAAAGGTTTGTGACGAATATAATCTAAAACTTTATCTTGACGGTGCAAGGTTGGGTTATGGTCTTAGTGCAAGTAGCGATGTCACATTAAAAGATATTGCAAAATATTGTCATGCTTTTTATATCGGTGGAACAAAAGTAGGAGCAATGTTTGGTGAAGCTGTTGTTTTTACGGAAGAAAATTTGGTTCCACATTTTTTTACTTTGATAAAGCAAAATGGTGCATTGCTTGCAAAGGGTTGGATTTTGGGCGTTCAGTTTGATACGCTTTTTACAGATGATTTGTATTTTAAAATTTCTGATAATGCAATAAAAATGGCAAAAAGAATTGAACAGGCTTTTGTTCAAAAAGGATATAAAATCTTTATTGATTCACCAACGAACCAAAAATTTATTGTGTTAGAAAATTACAAAATGCAGGAACTTAAAAAATCTGTTTCCTTTAGCTATTGGCAAAAATTTGATGAAAATCACACAGTAGTTCGTTTTGCAACAAGTTGGGCAACAACTGATGAACAAGTAGATGAATTATTGCGCTTGATTTAGGTTATATAGAAATACCTTCTTCATAAAGACTTTCGGGATCTATATCGATTTCATCTGTCCATACAACAGTACAACCATCTGTGTGTGCTAGCTTGAAAAGAGATATATTTTCCAAAGGCTTAAAGATGTTGTATTTTAAAAGAGGTTTCATATCGTAAATCTTTTTTTCATCATATTGAAATGTCAAAAGTAATTTGTAATCATCTAAAACTTGAACAGCTTTTACAACCCATTTTGGTGTCAAAGTACGCCTCCTGTTAATTATATTATTGTAGTGGATTAATTTTAAATAAAGTGTCTCTATTTAAACATAATTCCCAATTTGCTTGAAGTTCTTCTTTGTGAATTTCGGCCCATGCTGTTACTAATTTTTGTTTTGCAAAAGGTAAATCACCTTCGATTAAATTTCCTTCAAAATCAAAAACAGAAAATTCTCCATTGTATTTAACATGAAAATGAGGTGGATTATGTTCTTTCCCATTATTGTACATATAAATCATAATCCCGTAAAACATAGAAATACAAGGCATTGTTCTCTCCTGTAATAAGTATTAATTAGAATATACTATAGAAATTAGCTGTGCGCAATTAATTTTTATATTTCTGGTATACATGTTTTTTTTCTTTTCTGCTAAACTTTCTATATGAATGCGATTACTCAGTTTGATTTTTCTATTTTGAATTTTATTCAAAATCATTGGCAATGTGAATTTCTTGATGTTGTTATGCCTTTTATTACTACTCTTGGTGATATGGGGTTTATTTGGATTTTAACTAGCGTGATTCTGCTTTTTTTTAAGAAAACTAGAATGCTTGGAATTCAACTTTTAATTTCTATTGTGTTTGCGTTTGTTGTTTATCAATGTATTCTAAAACCTGTGATTGCGCGACCTCGTCCTTTTGTGCAAAATCCTGATTTTAGTCTTTTGATTAAGGCACCAAAAGATTTTTCGTTTCCTTCTGGGCATACAGCTTGTGGATTTTCTTTTGTTGTGATTTTATTTCTTGCAAAAAACAAATGGTGGATTCCGTCTTTGGTGCTTGCGTGTTTGATTGGATTTTCTAGACTTTATTTGTATGTTCATTTTCCAACTGATGTTTTGTGTGGCGCAATTTGTGGAACTGTTTTTGGTGGAATAAGTTATTATTTTTCTAAAAAACTTTTAGGGGTTTTAGGGGGTAGAAAATAAAATCCGTTAAAAAATAATACGCAAGTATTATTTTAGGATTTACTCTGAAATTTCCCCCTAGGCAGTGGGGTAGCGGAAAAACTTTGCAAAAGTTTTGAAGCGAGGGGCGGTTGCTGCCCCTTTGAAAAAATATTTTATAAATCTTTGATGAAAAAATAATCCATTGTGGAATGTTCGGAGCCAGGAAGGGCGTTTGGCAAAAGGGTGTAGTTTAATTTTTGGTAAAGCTGCTTTGCAACGGGCAAATTGTGGTGAGTTTCAAGATAGATTTTGTGGTAGCCTGCGTTTTTTGCTTCCTGTTCGATTAGGGAAACGAGTTTGTAGCTTAGACCTTTGCCGCGAGCTTGTTTTGCAATGTACAACTTTTGGAGTTCGCAAACTTTGATGTGGTTACCTTTTTGCAAAAGTGAATTGTCGTATGTGCCAAATTCTGCAAAACCGCAACCACCAAGGGCATTGTCATTTTGGTCTGTGATTACAAAGTAATTTCTGCCAGTTTTGTTTAGATAAAATTCGCTCATTTTTTTTATTGATTCGTCAAAATAAGCAGTTCCTGGAATGTTCAGCTGCGCGTCTTCCAAACAGGAACGAATTAGATTGTATATGAATTCATCGTCTTTTGCCTTTATTTGTCTAATTTTCATTTTTCTTCCTTAATTCCATATGAATAAATCTGCACAGTTTCGTTCTCCGCCAGAAATGTCGATTGCTTGGCCTGTGCAAAATGTGTTTGTAACTGTCATAAAGTAACACCACTGAGCTGCTTCTTGTGGAGTTGCCCATTTTTTTAAAGGAGTTACATCCATAATTTTTTTCCAAAGTTGTGGATTTTCTATAACAGGTTTGTTTAATTCTGTAAGAACACCACCAAAACAAAGTGCGTTGCAAGTTGCTTTAAATTCATTTGCAAGACGAATTGCACAGTTTTTCATATATCCAGTAACGCCCGCTTTTGAAGCAACATAAGAAGGAAATTCGTTGCCTGTAAGACTTGAAACGGAACTATTAAACAAAACTGATTTTATATTTTTTTGAAATGCGTATTTTTCTGTAATATACATAGTTCCTAGTAAATTTGTTTTGATGTCTTCTTCTGTTCCTGTTTGGATTCCTGCGTTATTTATGATGATTTGTATATCGTTTATTTGAGGAAAATTTTCCTTCTGGCAAATATCAATTTCATAATGTGTGTAATTTTTATTCTGAATGGAAGACGGTTTTATATCAAAACCAATTACTTGATGTCCGTTTTGCAAAAAAAGTTCTGCAGAGGCTTTGCCAATTCCTTGAGTTGTTCCTGTTATTAATACTTTCATATTTGTTCCTTTTGGGATTTGCATTTTTTTCTGTAAGAAATATATTCGTTGCCTACATTTTCTTTTTCCCAATTTTGAAGGATTTTGAATCCTATTCCAGAAAATAAAACTTCGCAAAGTAATTCACAAGTTGCACCAAAAACTGAACAAATTAAAACTTGTGTCCATGTCCAACCGAAAAATACTTTTGAAACTACTGTTGCAAAAATCATATTGTCTGAAAATTGTGCTATAAAAGTTGAAATGTAAGAGCGTAGGGCAAATGTTGTAAAGTTGTCTTTTTGCAATTTTTTTTCTGCGATGTTCCCCACAGTTTTGTTTAAAAGTGCATTTATTATGGAAGAAACTAAAAATGCAGTTGCTGAACCTAATACAACATACCAAGAGCCACTAAATGTTTTGTTTAAAGTTTGATTAATAAGTTCATTTTGGTGTGTGTAAAATTCTGCCCAATTTCCTGGAGTTTTAGAAAGTAAAAAAAAGGAAACACAAACGCACAAATTTATTAGCAACGCAAACACTGAAATTTTTACAGAAGCTTTTGCCCCCCATCGTTTGCAAATTACATCCATACACAAGAACATAATCCAACTAAAAACAAAGCCGCAATCTAATGCAAGGTATTTAAAATTGATAAATTCTTTGTTTGCCATTAAATTTGCACAAACTACAGAAAGTGTAAAAAACAAAATTGTTGGTGAAGGAATATTTCTTAAAAGAATTTTGTAATCGGTAAGTTCCTTTGTGATAAAGGCTTTTAATTTTGACATTGTGTTCTCTCTTTAAGGATTTTGATTTATATTGCGCAGGAGTTTTTGAGATTCATAAACTGCGCATTGGCAAAAAAAATTGCGTAAAGAGATATTAACTTTTTACGCAATTTTTTACAACTATCCGTAAATCTTTTTGTAAATTTGTTCAACTTGTGGGCGAATGCTTAAGAAAATATCTACTAGCAATGGGTCAAAATCCCAACCTTTGCCTTTTTGAATAATTTCAAAACATTCGTCTAAAGGCATTGCATCTCTGTAACATCTTTTTTGTGAAACAGCATCAAAAACATCAGCAATTGACATGATTCTTGCAGATAATGGAATTTCATCTTCTTTTAGTCCCATTGGATAACCTTTTCCGTTCCATTTTTCATGGTGATAAAGTGCAACTTCGTAAGCCATTTTTCTGAATTCAGGGGAATCGTGCTTTCCAAATGTTTCTTCAATAATCTTTGCACCGTTTTTGGAATGTTCCTTCATAATAGAGTATTCTTCATCGGTTAATTTTCCTGGTTTTTGTAAAATTGCATCAGGCGTAGAAATTTTTCCAATATCGTGCATTGGAGAAGCCATTTGCAAATTAATCAAGTAATCTTTTGTAAGAATATCTTGGTAGTATTTACGCTTTTGCAATTCTTTAGAAAGCAATTTAACATAAGCAGTAGTTCTTTTAATGTGACCACCAGTGCTATTGTCACGATTTTCTGCTAAAGTAGCAAAATCCATAACAGTTGTATGTCTATGTTTTGTAAGTCGTTTAATAGTAGGATTTTCGTGATTAATATAAATTCCCAAAACAAAAATTGTAGGCCCTATAGCAGTAATTAAAATTTCAGGGAAAATTGCTTGAAAAACCATTACACACAAAGAAACTGTCATATAAATAAGAATCGTCATTCTTTTCTTTTGCTCAACAAATTTCCAATGGCGAATAAAAGTAAAAAATGTAAGAATAAAATACAGAGCTACAATTGTAAAACAAGCATAAACAGGAATTCCCATAGAGTAGTTTGTTGTTTTTCCGTGAATATATTCTAATTTGTTAATACTAATAAAAATAGCTAAAATTGTTCCAATGTATGGAGTAAATATAAATATTTTTTTCCATAATTTTGTAGGAAATTTTTCTGTAACATCAAGAATGTAGACATACATCAAGAAAACCATAGTATTGATACTTATCAAAAAGCAAAGATGAAAAATCAAATTAAGTATAGGTTTTACTGTTTCAAGGTTGTTTACCGTATAAGCTGTTAATCCGTCAAAAAATAGCTGAATAATTGCAGTTATAACAATTGCACCAAAAAGCGATAATTTGAACTTTTTATTTTTTATTCCAATTTCTCTAAAATAATTTAAGATTATAAATAAAACAACAGATAAACAGCCAACTTGTAATTTAAAATATTGCATAGGAACTCCAATAGTTAACTATTTTAACACATGATAGAAAAATAGGTGTAAAATTTTTGTAAAAAATGGCGTTTCCTTGCAAGCAAGGTCGCTATGTCCGCCCTTCGCTATCCGCTCATCCCTAAAAACCTCCAAAGTAGGTTTTCATGGACTTCGGGGCTCCCAGCGCTAACGCAAAAAAAAAGAGCCAAGAATTGATGTTGTTATTCCTTGACTCTAATTTGTATTGGGTAAATGTAATATTATTTATTTTTTATTTGTTTTGTTCATTAAAAAGTTCTTTTACAACCTCTTCTGAAAGCACTGTTATATTTGCAACTTGTTCAATAGGCATTCCTATTTCTAAAAGCTTTTTAGCAGTTTCAATTGCTTTTTGTTCAGCTCCTTCTTTTTTGCCTCGTCGAAATGTATCTTGGTCATGAATGTTCATAGTCTGATACTCCTGTCTGCTGACTTCTTGTTGCTTTATTGTATGAATTAAGGATGCGATTCTGTTTGTGAATTCGTCAGCAGTCTCTTCTTTACAAGTATACTGTAAAAATGCCCTAATTTCTATATCGTTTTCTTTTTCATATGCCAAGGCGTTATAAAACTTTTTAATTGACTTGTCTTGCAGAAGTAAGTTTTTGTTTTCTTCACAATAATTTCTAAATGTGTATATGGGTAAATCTGAATTAAAAGGATCATAATTGCAAATAAAAATCACATAACTTTGTGGTAATTCTGAATAGTGTTGTCCTTTTAAAAGATTATCAGTATCAACCATTGATTGATAAAATCTTGTTCGCAGAGGTAAATCAATATCAATTGAATTTTGTAATTCAATATCAAAAATCTTGTCGCTGTCTTTTAGGTAAACATCAAGGCGGACACCTCGAGTTTCATAATAGGGACTAATTGTTTTTTCAATTTCTGGATATTCAAGATGGTCAATTTTGATTTTTAACAGTCTTTCTAAAAGTTCTTTGCATATTTCATGATTTTGCAGAACTTTTTCAAACATGTAATGATCGGTAAACTTTAAGTTTTCAAATTTTTTCATTCTGTCTCCAAATATTTTGTAAAATGTCTACATAATTAATATTCGCAAAAATATCAATTTTCTTACAAAAAAAAGGAGGGAATAGAAAATATTTTTTTTGTGTGTGGGGAGGGGATTTTAAGTTGAAAAGCTGTGATAAGGGCAATATATAAATTGTTGTGAAAAAAAAATCCCCACCAAAAACACGGTGGGGAAGGGAATTAATGTTTTTGATGATTATTAGTTATATTCATCAAAAAATTTATTGAAAATTCCTTCATGCTTTTTTATCATTGGATTATCATAATATGGATCTCTATTTTCTGATGTATCACCAATTGGTTCTAACGTTTCTATGATAAATGATAGATTTAATAAATTTTGCAAATCAGTTAATTCAACTTGCATTTTTTCTGCTGCATACGCAAGATGAATATTCATTTGTTCAACAATTAACGGACATCCATTGTTTATATCAGAAGCAATATCTGCGATTGGAGGTGTTGTATTAAAAAATCCTTCGGAGAACAGTATGTTCCATAAATCAATAACATCATCTTCTATTGAAGACTCATAATCTGACCATTTACTACCATTATAAGTAGCCCCAGAATAACCATAATTATAGGAGGATAAAATCATTGTTACGTAGTAGATACAAAATTCATGCCCTTTTATGCAGTTATAGACATTAAATCCTGTTAATGTCCATTCATAATTAGTTAAAAAAGTTTCAATCATATCTTCAAAAGCTGGTGTACACAAAGTTGTTAATTGATATATTAAATACTGAAAATCATATTCAGCAGCATAACTTTCTCCATAAGATGATTCATCAAATTCTCTCCATTCAATGTTAACCTTATCGCCATTAAAAACTGATGCATATTTTTCCCTAAATGCTTCACTAAAAGTTAAACTTTCAATATAACTTTTGTAATTCCCACTATAGTTGTTATAATCACCGCTTGTTGTTGTATCATAAACAGAACCTTGATATTCACTATTGTCAGGATATGCAATTGTGAATGCACTATCTTGTCCACCAATGTTTACTATTTTAAAGTAATCATCATATAATGCTACATTGTAAGTTCCATTATAAGTTGAATCTCCACAACTTACTGTTATGCTATGTTCACCAACATAGCCAGGATTGCTAATTGTTGCAGTTGCTGTTGTATTATTTAAATATTTTACATCTGTAAATGTTGTATTATCACTTGTAATTGTACCACTTAATAAATCATAGCCATAAATTGTCACAGGAATTTTTCCTGTGTAATTTTCGCCTACTGTTTTAATTATAACATTTGTAATTTCCGGGGTACCATAATTATCATAAGGCTTTATTTCTCTTACATCAAAATTGTGGAATGCCCAAACATAAGCATTACTTCCTCTGTTGATATTTTCTAATGAAAAATTTCCATATGAATAGTAATAACCTGCATACATACCATAATTTTCTTCTGCAATGCCTTCTAACACGTATGCAGAATAATCTAATGAATATGATTGTGAAGAACTCCAAAATCTGACGTAATCTTCTTCTTTTGTGTTTCCAATTTTAAGTTCAGAAATTATTGGTAAAGTTATTTCTAAAGTTTTTAATGATTCATTCAAAGCATCAAACTGTTTAGATACTTCATATAATTCATTTATACTTGGAACATACCAACCATTTGCAAAATCTGTGTCCATCAAACCAGCAACCGCAGCATACATATTTGCAAAATAAAAAGCAGGATATGTAGTTGCAGCATTTTGTGAGCCAATTGGATCAATGCTAGAAATATATTCCCAATTATCACTTCCGTCTAAATCACCTGTAATTGCATATCCATAAGAAGAAGCTCCTTTTACTTGTGTAGCAATATCAGTAAAATAACTGTTTCCTCCAGTTGTTCCAGGAATCGCCCACATTAATTCAGTTTCAGGGAACTCCAATCCCAAAATTACTGGAACTCCAGAATCAGGAACTAAAGCAATACCAATTATTTGATTTCTTTCATACTGTGTTAATCCAGAATAATATTCTTTTCTTACATATGTTTTATTTTTTAATACAAAATCCCCAGTGCGTACATCACAAAAAGGAATTTTATCATTAATAGCTACAATGTTTGTCTGTACTGATTCTCCGATGTTGCCAGATTCATCTTTTGTGCATATTCGGAAAAAATATTCACTGTCGTCAGCAGCAATTCCATTTATAATTGTTGAAGAATAAGATTTGTCAAAAGAAAGTGTAAAATATTCAGCTGAATTATAATTACCCCAAAGAATTTCTGTTCCTGCAAAATCTTTATCTTGAGGATTTGTCCAAGACAATCTGATTGATGTTTCAATAGGTGAATATTCAGCTATAAAATCTGAAACTTGGGCAGGAGGAATTGTATCAATATTAGGATCAATAGGTTCATCTTCCTTAGGATTTTCAGGGTCATCAGGAATAATAGGATCTTTTGGTTGTTCTGGTTCTTTATCTTCTGAACTTCCTGAAGAATTATCTTTTTTTACTGTTTTTTGAATTGATACACCAATTGAATAATTTAGTTTATTGTCAAAAGTTTTTAATGTAAACAAATAAGTAGATTCCGTTTTTAGTCCTGTAACAATAAAACTAGTTGACGATTTTCCTATGCTAATAGGAGTTGATAAAAATCCTTCTGCAGGCGTCATACTAATTTGAACTCCTGCAAAATCATCATCAGAAGGATTTGTCCAAGATAAACTAGCAGTTGTATTTTCAAGTGTAACAGAAAAATTAGTAACTTCTGCAGGAGCTGTTTTATCTTCAGGCATAGTAACATCTTGAGAACAACTCATACATGTAAAAATACTTGTAGTAAGCAATAAAACTGCAATACAATTTAAGATTTTTTTCATTTTTTTCCTCCGCAAATAAAAAAAAAGAAAGAAAGTTATACCAAATCAAATAATTGAAATGACAACTTTATAAAGTGTGTTAAACGCTTAATTAAGTGTACAACAAACAATATTACACCGTTTTAAGTGTATTTTCAAGGAAAAATAACTTTATTAAGTATAATTAAGAAATGTATTTTGCAGAAAATTTAAAAGAATTACTTGATTCAAAAGATATAGAAGTAAAAGAACTCGCATACGGAACAGGAATTAGTAAAAACACAATAGATAATTATTTGTCAGGACAAAAATCTTTACCAAATGCAGAAAATGCTGTCAAAATTGCAAAATATCTTGGAACAACTGTAGAATATCTTGTTACTGGTATTATTTCAGAAAATTCTGATTCAGAAGATTTATCAAAAACTATACGAAATTTATACCATTTAAATAAATCTGATTTAGAAGCAGTAAAAATAATAATCAATTCATTAGCAAATAAATAGAAATTTTTATTATAAAAAAAAATCCCACCCTCCTTCTCGCATAAACAAGAAGAACGTGGGATACTTCACTCATAAATCAGAAATTACATAGTAATTCCCAAACTGTGGTAATTAAAGTAACTAAGTGTAGTCAAAATTACTTATCATCGTAGTGATTTTTACATTGGTAGATTTTTATACAACCATCTTCTATTTTATAAATTAAACGATTTTTTTCATCAATTTCACGGCTCCACCAGCCAGAAAGATTCCCTTTTAGAGGTTCTGGATGACCAATTCCATCATTACCATTACGGTCAATATCAGTAAGAAGTTTATTTAGTTTTTTTAGAGTTTTTTTGTCTTGTGTTTGCCAATATAAATATTGTTCCCAAGAATCATCTGTCCAAATTTTATCCACCTGCTACACCTCAATTAAATCATGTTTAGTAAATTTCAACTTACCTTCGTCATCAAGGCGTTTTAATTCTTCAAGATGACGAATATTTGCTTCACTATAAAAACCATCTTGTTCTTTTGCAGAAAGCTCAAACGGAATTTTTTCTTCACGAATTACACTTTTTACAAAAACATTAAAAGCTGTAGAAACTGAAAGTCCTATTTTTTCACAGATTCTTGCGAATTCTTGTTTGTCGTTATTGTCTATTCTAATTGTTAAGTTTGCCATAATTGTACCTCGTAAAAATAAATAAAAATAATAAATACCTATACATTAAATATACATCAATTATATGTGCAAAACAAGTGCGAATGATGTATTTTTGGAAATTTAATGCCATACGGATTGGAAATATCTACGATATTTCTTTTTTTTATAGTGATTGCTTATCAACAAAAGACGCATTAGACAATTATCATAAATAAAAAAAAATCCCACCCTCCCTCTCGCACAAACAAGAAGAAAGTGGGATTTGTTCACATTTCAGTACAGAAATTGCGTAGCAATTTCCAAGACCTGTGGTAATTATTACAAATTATAATACTTTTCAAACTCAGCAGGAGTTGGAATTGCGTTCATTTCGCGACATTCAGCGCGTTTTGTAGCAATAAACTTTGTCAAAAGTTCTTCTGGGAAAACGCCACCAGCTGTCAAATAGTCGTGATCTTTTTCCAAAGCATCCAAAGCCTGATCCAATGATGTAGGAAGACTTGTCAACTTTGCTTTTTCTTCATCAGAAAGAGTGTACAAGTTCACATCATAAGGTCCCCAACCATTTGCATGTGGGTCAATCTTGTTTTTAATTCCGTCAAGACCAGCCATCAAAATTGCAGCATAAGCAAAGTATGGATTACAAGTTGCATCAGGGTTACGAATTTCAAAACGACGCATTTTTGGTGATTTTGCATAAGCTGGAATACGAATAACAGCTGAACGGTTAGAAGTTGCATAACCAACAGTAACAGGAGCTTCAAAACCAGGAACAAGACGTTTGAAAGAGTTTGTACTTGGGTTTGTAATTGCACACAAAGATGCGATATGTTTCAAAAGACCACCCATGAAGTAATGAGCAGTTTCACTTAGATTAGAATATCCATTATCATCAGAGAAAACAGGTTCGCCATTTTTAAGCAAAAGCATATGAACATGCATACCGTTTCCTGCTTCACCCATAACAGGTTTTGGCATAAAAGTAGCAGTTTTGCCATATTTCATAGCTGTATTATGGATAATATATTTAATCATCATAGTTGCGTCAGCCATTTTAGACATCTGACCAAGCTGAGGTTCAATTTCAAACTGACCAGCAGCGCCAACTTCTGGGTGATGATATTTTACATGGATTCCCATATCTTCCATTAATAAACACATTTCAGAGCGACATTCATAACTTGCGTCAAAAGGTTTTGCAACATGATAAGCCTTTTGTTTTGGAATAACACAACCCATGCCTTCAACATCGCTGTTCCAGTGAGCCTGATTAACATCAATTTCAACGCCATTATAATTTGGAGCTACTTTCCAGCCTACATTGTCAAACAAGTAAAATTCAAATTCTGGTAAAATCAACATTTCATCAGCGATTCCAGAATCTTTCATATATTTTTCAGCAGCCAAAACAATGTTGCGTGGATACTGAGCCAAAGGACGATTTTCCTTATCAATAATCATTGCGTTTCCAGTCATAGAAAGAGTTGGAATTTCGCAGAATGGGTCAATACAAGCAGTGTCTGGGTCTGGAATAAAAACCATATCACTTTTTTCAACCACAGCATAACCGTAATTAGAAGCGTCAAAACCAATTCCACTTTTCATAGTATCTTCAGAAAAGTTTTTTGCAGGAATTGTAACATGGCGGAACTGACCGTTAATGTCCACCATTTTAAAATCCACCATTTTAATATCATTTTCTTCAATCATTTTGATGATATCTTTTACTGACTTTGCCAAAATAGCCTCCAAACAAAAATCAACATAAATTTTCTTCTATTATATAAACAAATTTTACTGTATTCAACAGAAAAAAAACTTGCAAATATATTTTTTTTAGAAGCTATTCCCGCTTTCCTGGGTTCCGCTATTCGCTCATTACTAGCTGGTAGCTTCACTTCGTTCTTGCTCCCCTCTAGCAACTGCTCCGCAGCCCATCCAATCGGGGCTACCAGCGGATTCCCACAAGTAAAGTGTTCAATCTTTGCACCGATTTTTGCGTGAGGGGGCGTTGCGGAAAGACCACAGCACAGCGAGGACTTATAGCAAGCACCCGACGGGAAATGATAAATACGAAGTAGTTATTATTTCCCGGCACGCTCATATTTATGTTATAAAAAAAATTAATATGTGTTAAAATGGTCTTTATGGAATTTCTTTATGGAACAACTAACAATGCAAAACTTGAATCAATGAGGCGCATTACGCGGATTTTGGGAATTGATATAATTGGGCTAAAGGATATTTTGGCGCGACCGGAATTTTGCGATATAAAATTGCCAGAAATCGATGAAAGTGGGTCAAATCCTTTGGAAAATGCAAAAATCAAAGCCATGGCATATTACAAAACTTTTGGGATTCCAGTTTTTTCTTGCGATAGTGGTTTGTACTTTGAGGAAGTTGCGGAAAATCAGCAGCCTGGCACCCATGTTCGACGAGTTGGTGGAAAAGAGCTTTCTGATTCTGAAATGATTGAATATTACGGAACTCTTGCGGCAAGTTACGGTGGCAGACTTACAGCAAAATATAAAAATGCCATTTGTCTTGTGCTTTCAGAAAATGAAATTTTTTCTAGTATGGATTCGTCGTTGGAAATTGAGCCATTTTATTTGGTGAGTAGACCTCATTCAAAAATTGTTTCAGGCTTTCCGTTGGACGCGCTTTCTGTTCAAATTGAATCGGGAAAATATTTTCAGGATTTAGAGCAAAATCTTGCTGTTGATAAAAAAACAGTAGAGCAGGGCTTTTCGCAGTTTTTTAAAGGGATTTTAGATAAAAATAATTTGTAAAAATTGTGGAAAAATTTTAGTAATTACGGCAAAAGATACTGATTGGTGTGCCAAAAATTAATAAACTACTGAAATCTTTTATAAATCGTGTTATACTTTTTATAAGAAATGATATTTCTTTATCAACTTTTATGACCTTAAGGAGGCGTGATAAAAAGTACATCCTTGCACTTTTTATCACATGCAGTTTTTCCGTTGGCAAAACTGCGATATCGTGCCTCCTGCACGACCGCTAACACGGAGTTTTAAGGAGTGTAAGATAAAATGCCACATATTACAATTCAAATGTATCCAGGTAGAGACGATGAAACAAAAATGAAACTTGCAAAAGCAGTATTAAAAGCTGCTTCTCAAGAATTAAATCGTGGGGAAGAACATTTTTCTGTAAGTATTCAAGATGTTCCTCAAGATGAATGGACTGAAAAAGTCTATAAGAATATTACTGACCCAGAAAATAAAGAAGTTTTTATTCGTCCTGGTTATTAATGAAAAAAGCTGCCGAGTGGCAGCTTTTTTTTATAGTTTATGTATTACGCTTCTTTTTTTGTTGGTTTTACCATTACAAGAGAAATAAGCAATGCAACAGCATATAATACAATTGTTGCATAAAGAACATATTGATATCCTGTTGGATTTACTTTGATTAATTCAACTGTTCCGTCAGATAATACATGCTCAATTGTTTCAACTTTTCCAAATTTGTTTACGATGAAAGAAGCCATTTGGTTTCCAGATAAACCTGCAAAAGCCCATGCAGAAAGTGTGATTCCGTGGATTGCACTAATACTTCCCATGCCGTAATGGTCAGAAAGTAATGTTGGAACATTAGAGAATCCTCCACCGTAACCTGCGTTTACAAAGAAGATTAAAACTAATACTAATATAGCAAGAAGAATGTTTTGGCTTCCGCCTTTGATTCCGTTTGTTGCTAATACAAGTGCTGTAAATGCGATAGAAAGAATAAAAATTAATTTGTAAATTGTGTTTCTATCTTTTAATTTGTCAGCCCATGCAGAAAATCCTAAACGGCCACCTGCGTTGAAAATAGCAGAAATTGTAGAAATAATTCCAACAAAACTTGCCATTCCAATACATTTTACAATCATTTTTTCTTGTGAAATTAAAGCAAGTCCACAAGTGATGTTGATGTAGAACATAATCCAAATACCAATGTAGTTTGCTAATGGTTTTGCTTTTAATGTTGCAAGAATTCCTTGTGATTTATCTTTTGTTTGTGGTTCAACCCAATCTGCAGGTTTTGCTAATAATAAGTGACCTACAAACATCATAACAAAATAAACAGCAGCAAGAATGTAGAACATTTTGAATATTCCACCTTCGCCTAAATTTGCAAGTAATGATTGCATAATTGGACTTGCGATTGCTTTTGCTGCACCAAAACCTGCAACTGCTAAACCTGTTGCAAGACCTTTTCTGTCTTTGAACCACAACATCAATGTCTTTACAGGAGACAAATATCCAGTTCCAAGACCAATACCCATGATAAATCCATAACAGATATAAATACCAACTAAAGCAAGAATGCTTCCTTGGTGAAGTCCACCATAATAAATAAAAAATCCTGTTCCTGCCATTCCAAGAGAGAAACAGATAGTTGCTATTAATGAAGATTTATGAATGTTTTTTTCAACAACATTTCCTAAAAATGCAGCTGACATTCCTAAGAAGAAAATTGCGAAACTAAAAGCCCATTCTGTTGCACCTTTAGAAAATCCAATGTAATCCGCAATTTCTTGGCTAAAAATTGACCAACAATAAACTGTTCCAATACTACAATGGAGAAGCAAAGCTGGAATTGCAGCTCTAATCCATTTGTTCTGACAATTTTTCATACAAAAAGTCCTTAAAATAGTGATTATCTTTCTATATTATGTGAAAGATTTTAA
>JAEIGA010006283.1_pt1 | contig 18089 bp, 17 predicted proteins | sample 9270691 | NCBI WGS metagenome assembly JAEIGA01 (sample SAMN17057246, study PRJNA624740) | gut metagenome | biome: biome; isolation source: fecal sample | host: Bos grunniens | place: China: Xizang | collected 2019
AAGGGACCAGGGATAAAGCCTGTACCGCCCTCTGCCAGAGGGTTGAATGTGTCAATAGCACGAACACCTGTCTCCATAACGCGCGAAGGACGAGGCTTCTCGGTGAAGCAGCGAATAGCCTGCTTAACAGGCCACTTCTGAACCATTGTGATATTGTACTCGTTGTTATCTGCATCTGTAACAACTGCAACAGTATCGGTAACTTTATATGAGCCAGCCTTTACAACGCTCTTCACAGTGTAGTTGCCCTGCATAACGAAAGGAACCATAATCTTGTGCATCACCCACTGCTCCTTAACCTCACCAAGCCAAGCGCCAGCAGTCACCTTATCGCCAGCCTTTGCAAGAGGAGTAAACTCCCACTCCTTATCAAAGTCGATAGGATCAGTAATAGATCCACGGTTAATGAACAAGCCGTCCATCTTCTCCAAATCGTTCTGCAGACCATCATAGTTGCGCGACAACAGACCGGGGGCAAGTGTAGCCTCGAGCATGTGACCCTCGAACTCCACTTTATCACCAATCTTCAAACCGCGTGTACTATCGTAGACCTGTACATAGGCCTCATCGCCTATGACCTTGATGACCTCCGCCATCATGCGGGTATCACCGCAATATACGTAGCATATCTCGTTCTGACCTACCGCACCATCTACCTTTGCGATAACGATGTTCGAGATAATACCGTTTACACGTCCTAATGTTTTCATTCGTTTATCGTAGTTTTATTGTTTATTCACAAGCTCTTTGGCATCAAGTTCACGCATCAAGCGGTTGAGCATCTCACGACCCAACGCGGGTGAGAGCAGGCTCCAACGAGCCACGATGTTAACCTTGACAAGATATGAGAGGATATAGTCGATATTGAAGAAATCGAATACAACGATCTGCTCTGCCTCCGACCAGCGGATAGCATCAATCTTACGCTCCTTCTCCACAATATTCTTCTCGTCGCTGACAGCTGTAATAACTGCATCGACATAGAGCAACTCACCACGCAGACCGAAGTCAGCAGCAGACGAGCGTTTCAACTGCTCGACAATTTCGCCACCGCCAACAGTAACATCTGCCACCTGACGACCCGACTCACGAGCAGCAACCGCGGCAGCGATATTACGCAGATTACGGTCAAACTCGCCCCACGCCCTCAAGAACTTACATCCAGACTCGGCGAGGTCGGCATAGTAGGCCTCGAACAGTGCGCGCTCAAAGCGGTCATCAAGCGCCACTTCGCCATCACGCTCCTCGTCGTCATCTACGCGAGTATACTGCTCAACGACCTTCGCAACGCGCTTTGACAGAAGCGAGTAATCGCCATCGTGCAACACATTGTCCACCTGCTCACGCGAGAGGTTGCCAAGAGGATTGAAGCGATCACGCTGCTCACGCAGTGAGATTATATTTTCGCAATCGTAATAGCCATACAACAAGCGAACGGCATCACGATCACTCTTCGACACTCCGTCAAGAATCTCATCAACGATCTCGCGGACATCGAAGCCCTTGGTATCCGAGTCAAGCGTCCACTCACGCAGACCAGCTACCAAATAGTAATATTCGCTCGAGAACATAACTACTTAAAGAGCATATTAGAAACCTTCTCGCGCAAGTACTCCTTCAAAAGAGCATCAAAACTCTCGTCAGTGAACGAGATGTAGTAACCACCACTCTTCTCGCCAACCTTAAAGCCATTCTTAACCTCCTTTGAGTAGCCTACCTCAACGCCAGCCTTCATAAGCTCGGCAGCACTACGCTGCATAGCTGCGTCCAACTCCTCACGCTTCTGCTCGGGGAGCAATGCCTTAAGTGAGATGTCGGTGGTCGATGATTTCCAATTCTGTGCTACAGCCAACAGCATATCCTTAATGAACGCAGCATCCAGAACTGCAGCCTTTACACCTTCGCCTGTAGACTTGGTGATGATAGCCTCTGTAAGCTCTGTCTTAATCTTTGATACAGCCTGACGACCAGCGAGGGTAATCTCGGTCATTGCATTCTTGGCAATATCCTCGGCACGATCCTCGGCAGCCTTGGCAATGGCATCAGCCTCCGCCTTGGCATCAGCCAAGATCTTTGCAGCCTCCTGCTTTGCCTCTGCAACCAATCGCTCTGCCTCCGAGCGACCCTTCTCCAAACCGTCGTTGTAGAGCTTTTGCGTAAGCTCCTGAAGTTTGTTGTTCTCCATAGTTAAATGTTGTTTTAAGTATTATATCGTTATAAATTTTTACACATTCATAAGCAATCATCGAAACGCAATTCGCGTATTCGCGCGAACAATGCCCGAAAAAATTCTCACAAATATAGACCTATTTTTTCACATAACCAAAGGTTTCACACATCAAAAACACCATTTTTGAGGTATATTTTACTATTTTGGATGAAATATTTAGATTAATTGCAAATTTGAGAAATATATAGTACATTTGTTTTCATAAAATCACTAAAACACTAAACAATGAGCAACGACACCAAAACATACCCCATCGTCGCCACACTTGATGCTGGTGGCACAAATTTCGTATTTGGCGCAATGTGCAATGGCAAGCCCATAGGCAGCAACATAACACTACCCTCTTCGGCTCACGATCTCGACAAATGCCTCAAGACTCTTATCGAGGGTTTAGAGCACGTTATATCATCATTGGAGCAGCGTCCCGTAGCAATCAGCTTTGCCTTTCCTGGCCCTGCCGACTACCGCAACGGAATCATAGGTGGCTACCTACCTAATTTCCCATCGTTCCGTGATGGCGTAGCACTTGGCCCGATGCTTGAGGAGAGGTTTAAGATGCCCGTATACATCAACAATGATGCAGATCTTTTTGCCTATGGTGAGGCGGCAGGCGGAGCTCTTCCACGCATAAACAAAAGACTTCAAGAGCTTGGCTCCGACAAAAGATATCGCAACCTACTCGGCTACACATTTGGCACAGGTTTCGGCTTCGGCTTTGTTATGGATGGCAGGCTAAATCTCGGCGATAACTCGTGTGTTGAGACCTTCTGCCTCAAGCACCGCGACTATCCACAATACATTGTCGAAGATGGCACTTCAATACGTGCCATTAAGCGCGTCTACAAGGAGCTATCGGGTGATGAGCGCGACCTTGAGCCATTCGACATCTACAACATCGCAAAAGGTAGTGCAGAGGGTGACAACAACGCTGCTAAAGAGAGTTTTGCAACGCTAGGGCGTGTCGCAGGAGATGCTATGGCTACAGCAGTAACTTTGATGGATGGTATAATCGTGATTGGCGGTGGACTTACAGGGGCAAAGGAGTTCTTTATGCCCGCCCTTTTAGATGAGATGCGCAGCCAGATTAAGACTATGTCTGGTGACACTCTTAACAGAGTACAGATGAAGGTATACAATCTGGATGATGAGTCTGAATTCAAAGAGTTTGCAAAGGGCAATTCAACCAAAATAAAGGTCTATGGAAGTGACCGAGAGGTTGTCTATGATCCTATAAAGCGTATAGGTGTTACAATCTCCGACATTGGGGCAAGCAATGCCGTTTCATTGGGCGCATATCTCTATGCAATAGATAATATCAATAAGTAGCCATAAACCGTAAAAACGGTTATTATAAAACTATTTTTTGGGCATCATACGATCTGCTACGCGCGAAGCTACGGACGACAGCAGACGGTGGTGCCCAATTCGTGATATGGATGACACACCCATAATATCGACCACGAAAATCTCCTCAACGGCATCCAACGACGACTCTGGCAAATCGCGCACTACAAGTTCAAGACCCGCCGCACGGACGGCCTCAATACATCGCATATACTCGACAGACTCATAGCTTTGAGGTGTATATACTCTATTGCGATATACAACAAAGATAGGACGCCACGGACGGCTGATAAGGTTATGTTTGTCATCTATCCACAGAGCAAGCTCGCCACCATACATTCTAACGCGCATATCACTCATACTATCATTGGCCACGCTCACTGATGTCTGAACAATAGTTGCAGGTGGCTCACAGACAAGTGCCACAACCTCATATCTCTTGGCACGCAGATATACTCCAGCACCAAAAGTTGGAGTTTCTACAACAAATGAGAGCTCGCCACGGCAATTGATACGCATAACCACTGGGCAGCTGAACGAGAGTGTCACGCGCGACTTTTCAAGTAGATGACGGATAATATCCTCCGCATCGGCTGCGGTACACAATGACGCAAAGCCAAACAGCATCTCGCTCGCCTCGCGCATAAGCTCCAGGTGGTGAGGCAGGTAATAGGCTTGGTAGTCCAATGTATGTATACGCTGCATAACATACGGCTCATCAAATCGAAGCGTTGATGCCTCGACGATATTACCGTCAACCCAAGCCAAATACCTCATACAAGAGCCGTTATATGCTATGACATAAAAATCTTCAGAAGCAACTCGTTGAGCAACTCGCCGCCATCAAGACCACCGCTATCTATGCCCTTACTCTTTGCATCATATTCACGCAATAGCCCCAATATCCTAAATACTCGGCGGTTATCCCAGCGCCCCACATTTGCCTTCAACTCACGCAGAGCGTGGATGTTATTGGCACGTATTGAGCGCATAAGATCCATATCCGCGGGGAATGGAACACCCTTTTTGCGGCTTTGCCACATATGATAATTTAATAGAAACAGCTGCTGGAAAAGACCAAACAAGACCGTTATCGTAAGCGTCACTGGATAGCTCTTCGGGTTATGAGCAAAATGGTCGGCAATACGCATAGCACGCGCCACATCCTGCTTAAGAACAGCATCGTTAAGCTCAAAGTTATTAAACTCCTTTGATACACCTACATATTGCTCAATGTGGACATCATTAATCACCCTTTCGCCCTCATTCATCGACACTGACAACTTGTTTATCTCGCGCGCCATACGTCCTATATCCATACCGACGTGTTCCTTAAGCATAGACAACGCCTTTGCGGTAATCTTATACCCCGTATTCTCAATGTAGGATGTCAGCCACTGATCTACCTCATATTCACGTGGACGCACCGACTCGAAGACTCGTCCATTCTTAACACAGCTCTTATAAAATGCTGTTCGCTTGTCTATACCCCGTCCCTGCTCCTTATTTTTATAACATACGATAAGAATGGTGCTATTCTGCGGCGATGACGTATAGTGTACCAAATTTTCAAGTTTCTGCATCTGCTGTGCCTCGCGCACAATGATAACCTCGTATGCCCCCATCATCGGCATCTGCCGACACATATTTACGATATTGCCAGGATTGCCATCAAGACCATAGACCGTAATCTGGTTAAATGACCGTTCAGCCTCATTGAGTATAGACACAGAGAGACTATCACAGATGGCATCAATAAAGTAACCCTCGTCACCCGTAAGCAGGTAAATAGGGCTAAAACGACGAGCCTTGATATCTGCCATTATAGCATTATAGTCTGCAAGGCAGTCGCTGAATTTCATTGTTTTAGCCATCCTAAATCATATTATAAGTTATACGTATCTCGAACAATCTTCAACACATTCTCCGTAGACTTGGTGATGCAATATCTATCATCAAGGCGACGACCAATAACCCACACGATATCATCGCCTGACACAAGGACAAACTGTCGGTTCTTCTCTGCCATCGACACCTTTTTATCAATGAGATAGTCGCTCAACTTCTTGCGTCCGCTCATACCCAGTGGTATAAACCAATCACCATCACGCCAACGACGCACTCGTAGCGGGAACTTAAGTTTGTCGGCATCTATCAATGCGACATTCTCACCCATATCGAGTTTCTCGACAAAGTCTATATTACAGTAGTTATAGAAGAGCACCGAACTACCAGCATACGAGCGTATCATACCACGCTCAATGATAGTTTCGCAGTCGTCATCCTCCTCAATACGTGCCAACACCACGTCACCACGATCCACCACAGCCACCCACTCACGCGAGTAGAAGCGACGACCCGTAGCATTGTTATCTATTGCGTGGCACAGCATATCGACAACGTCTCCCTTGAAGCCAAACTCCGAATTCAGTATCTCGTATATTACATAGTTACGAGGCAACGATTGATCTATACGCTCGATATATAATCTGCATATATCCCCCTCGTGGCTTATAACCTGACGCTTAATTATATCCATCGAAGCATCTATAAACCCTTGAGCCTGACTCAAGCGAGAGATATTTCGGCGCATAATGGTTGTTATCTGCGGCGTTATCTCCTTGAGCATAGGGATAATACCCAATCGCACCTTATTGCGCAAATACTTCGTTGAACGGTTTGACGAATCCTCGCGGAACGGGATACGATGAGCAACAGCGTAGTCGTGAATATCTTTACGCGTCGCAAACATCATAGGGCGCACAATACGTCCCACTTGTGTTGTGATACCCGTAAGACCACGCAAACCAGTACCACGTAGCATATTTATAAAAAATGTCTCTATCGAGTCATTTATGTGATGGGCTATTGCTATTACAGTGTAACCGTGTTCGCTCGACAACTCACGAAACCACGTATAACGCAGACGACGCGCCGCCATCTCCATAGACTCGCCCGTACGTGCCATCTCGGCAGTGGTATCAAAACGCTTGTTATAGAACTCTACGCCATAGCGTTTAGCCTCCTTCTCAACGAGCACTTCGTCCTCGTCGCTCTCCGCACCGCGTAGCTGAAAGTTACAGTGAGCAACACCAAAATTATAGCCTGCAGCCGCCGTAAGCGACATAAGAACCATTGAATCGACACCTCCCGATACAGTGAGAAGTATTTTATCATCGTGTGAGAACAAGTTGTTCTCATTTACATATTTTTCAAACGCATCAAGTAACAGCATAACAGCAACAGCTACAAAATATTTACTTCTGGAGATATCTCCACGCCAAATCGCTCCTTGACACTCTGGCACACCTTGTTTGCGAGGCGCATAACATCTCCACCTGTTGCGCCACCGTGATTTACAAGCACCAAAGCTTGACGATCATGAACACCGACACAACCATCTCTAAAGCCCTTAAGACCCGACTTATCAATAAGCCACCCCGCTGCCAACTTAACACGCGAATCATCGCCAGGAACGGCATATCGCGGCATATCGGGGTATTGCTCCGACAGTCTATCTGCTACAACCGCATCGACAATAGGGTTCTTAAAAAAGCTACCAGCATTACCAAGCACTTTGGGATCTGGCAACTTTCGTGAGCGAATGGCACACACTGCATCGCGTATATTACGCAGCGTAGCACCACCACGCGCCTCCACCTCAGATATAACATCGCCATAGCCAAGACACGGGTTTGCCACACGGCTCAACTTAATCTCAACAGCAAGGATAATTGCCACACCACGCAGCTCGTGCTTAAAGATACTCTCACGATAGCCAAAATGGCACTCCTCATTCTTAAGACGTACCACATCGAGTGTGTTTGTATCGAAATACTCTACAACGCTTATTACGCTCTTCACTTCCGTACCATAAGCCCCAATATTCTGCACAGGTGAGGCACCAACAGAGCTTGGTATCATCGACAAATTCTCAATACCCCATAAACCCTGCTCAACGCTCCACTCAACAAGTTCATCCCAATCCTTGCCAGCATCTACACGAAGCTTAACCTCACAATCACTCTCCGACAGCACCTGTACACTATTGGATATTGGCGTAAATAGCACTCCATCGTAGTCCTGCATAAAGAGCGTATTGTTGCCACCACCAAGGACATACCACTTTTCGGGTCGTGACTCGCTGAAATATGCACGCAAATCATCTGCCGTTTCAAACTCTACAAGCACCCGCGCGCATTGGTCAACACCAAAACTATTGCGTTTTTTGAGATTTATGTTATTATAAATACGTTTCATAACGCAAAGTTAAAAAAATTTTGCTATATTTGAGAGATTATTTGCGACAATTAAATTTTCGCCTTTAATATTATATTCGAAAATATTAACTAACTAACTAATATACACTATGTTTAACCAGCAAGACATTGCCCAGATCGAAGCTCGCGGATTGAGCGTCGCAGAGGTTGAGAAACAGATTAACAATTTCCGTAATGGCTTTCCGTATCTTCCTGTAGTTCGCGCGGCTGCTGGTGGCGACGGCGTCAAGCAGCTTACAGATGACCAGAAAAACGAGGCTAAAGCACTGTATGAGACAAACCTCGATAAGTTACGCACAATCAAGTTTGTTCCAGCCTCTGGTGCAGCTACACGAATGTTCAAAGAGTTGTTTGAGTATGTCAACGATGACAAGCGCACAGCTGGCATTGACAAGTTGATTACAAACCTTGAGAAGTTTGCCTTCTTTGCCGAGTTAGCAAAATTTCTCACTCCTCAAATTGACGATAAGGATGTTGTTCGCCACATCATCATCAATGGTCTTGAGTATGGTTCAAAGCCCAAGGGCTTGGTTACATTCCACGCATACAAGGATGGCGCACGTAAGCCCGTAGAGGAGCACTTGGTGGAGGCTGCACAGTATGCTTGTAATGGCAAGCGCGCAACGTTGCACTTTACCGTATCGCCAGAGCATCAGGCTGGCTTTGAGGCACTACTTAAAGAGCGTCAGGGCTACTATGAGGAGCTATTCGGCGTTAAGTACGACATCTCATTCTCGCAGCAGAGCCCTGCAACAGATACAATAGCAGTTAACCCCGACAACACCCCCTTCCGTACTGACGATGGCAAGTTGTTGTTCCGCCCTGCTGGACACGGTGCACTTATCACAAACCTCAACAAGCTCGATGCCGACATCATCTTTGTTAAGAACATCGACAACGTAACAACTGACGAGCGCAAGGAGGATACCATAATCTACAAGAAGGTCTTGGCAGGTGAGCTTTTGCGCCTTCAGGCTCGTGCATTTGAGCTTCTAAAAGCCTATGACCGTGGCGAGGATTGTGATGCCGAAGCTCTAAAGTTCCTCGCCGAGGAGTTGTGCTGCAAGCTACCCGCAGATGCCTCACGCGAGCTCATTATCCGCACTCTTGACCGTCCAATGCGTGTCTGCGGAATGGTTAAGAATGAGGGAGAGCCTGGTGGTGGACCATTCTGGGTACGCGACGACGAGGGCAGAGAGCAGCTTCAGATTGCCGAGTCGAGCCAGATCTCTCCTGATGATATGCACCTTATGAAGTCGGCTACGCACTTCAACCCCGTAGACCTTGTATGTGCTGTTGGTCGCTATGACGGCACAAAGTATGACTTAACACAGTACACCGACCCAAAGACTGGTTTCATCTCATCGAAGTCAGCAGGTGGTCGTGACCTACGCGCACAGGAGCTCCCAGGCTTATGGAATGGCGCGATGGCTAATTGGAACACCCTCTTTGTGGAGGTGCCTATCTCGACATTCTCGCCCGTAAAGGTCGTTCAGGACCTGCTACGCCCCGAGCACCAGTAGTATCTTAAAGTGATGAGGAGCTGCCCGACGGTTGTTGCGGCAGCTCCTCTGCTATTAGCCCTGCGGCAGGCTTAAGAATAATAGACCCGATAAACCGCATATAAATTAGAGATATTTTGTACGGGCTATTCTACTTTTTGAATTTGTTTTTGTATCTTTGCCGCGTATAAAAAATAATATAGTATGCGAAAACTACGCAATATTGCCATCATCGCCCATGTCGACCACGGCAAAACCACTCTCGTAGACAAGATGATTATGCAGGGTAACCTTCTGCGCGATAACGAGCAGACTGGCGGTGATCTTATTCTTGACAACAACGACATTGAGCGTGAGCGTGGTATAACCATTCTCTCGAAGAATGTGTCAGTAATATACAAAGACTATAAAATAAATATCATCGACACCCCAGGTCACGCCGACTTCGGTGGTGAGGTTGAGCGCGTGCTCAATATGTGCGATGGTGTAATACTTCTTGTCGATGCCTTTGAGGGTACAATGCCACAGACACGTTTCGTGTTGCAGAAGGCTCTCGCATTAGGTAAGAAACCTATTGTTGTAATCAACAAGGTCGACAAACCAAACTGCCGACCAGAGGTCGTTAACGAGCAGGTCTTTGACCTAATGTTCACACTCGGTGCATCGGAGGAGCAGCTCGACTACAAGACAATTTATGGTTCGGCAAAGCAGGGCTGGATGTCGCACGTTGCCACAGAGCGCACCGACTCTATTGCTCCGCTGTTGGACACAATAATCGACGAAATACCCGAGCCACAGAGCGTGGAAGGCACCGTGCAGATGCTTGTCACATCACTTGAGTACTCGCCTTATGTAGGACGCATAGCCGTAGGAAAGGTTACACGCGGTGAGTTGCGTGCAGGTCAAAACGTTACGCTTGCCAAGCGCGACGGCACAATGATTAAGACCAAGATCAAAGACCTGATGACATTTGAGGGCTTGGGCAAGGTTAAGGCAGAGCGTGTTGAGTGTGGCGAGATATGCGCACTTGTTGGCATTGAGGGCTTTGAGATTGGTGACACCGTGTGCGACTACACATCACCAGAGGCTCTTCCTCCCATCGCCATTGACGAGCCCACGATGTCTATGCTCTTTACCATCAACAACTCTCCGTTCTTTGGCAAGGATGGCAAGTATGTCACATCACGCCATATTAAGGAGCGTCTTGACCACGAGCTTGAGAAAAACCTTGCGCTACGCGTCGAGCCAGGACAGAATGCCGACTCATTCATCGTCTATGGTCGCGGTGTGTTGCACCTCTCGGTACTTATCGAGACTATGCGTCGTGAGGGCTATGAGCTTCAGGTAGGTCAGCCAAAGGTTATCACCAAGACCATTGATGGTATTAAGTGTGAGCCTGTAGAGGAGATGACCGTAGACTGTCCCGAGGAGTATGCTGGAACTGTCATCGAGCTTACCACACGACGCAAGGGTATACTCGTAAATATGGAGACGGCGAATGAACGCACACGCCTGGAGTTTGATATACCATCACGCGGCATCATCGGTCTGCGCTCAAATATGCTCACAGCAACTGCTGGCGAGGCAATTATGACCCATCGCCTCAAGGAGTTTGCGCCGTGGTTTGGCGATATGGAGATGCGCACAAATGGCTCTATTATCGCATCGGAGACAGGTACAGCCTACGCCTACTCTATCGACAAGTTGCAGGATCGTGGTCGCTTCTTTATTTCGCCAATGGACCCCGTGTACTGCGGTCAGGTCGTAGGCGAGCACACGCGCTCTAACGACATCACTGTAAATGTCACCAAGGCAAAGCAGCTTACCAATATGCGTGCTTCGGGCTCCGACGAGAAGACATCTATTGCGCCGCCCGTTATCTTTACGCTTGAGGAGGCTCTCGAATATATACGTGAGGATGAGTACGTAGAGGTGACTCCAAAGTCTATGCGTCTGCGCAAGATACTCCTCAATGAGGTTGACCGTAAGCGTGCATCAAAGGAGTAACACACGGCCATCGACCCTATCAACTTAATTAGAACAAACTAAAACCTTAAAACTAATACACAAATGGAAAAGAAGATTGGTATTGCTTGCGACCACGCAGCGTATGACCTCAAGGAGTTTTTGGTAGGTTATCTCGCATCAAAGGGCTTCGAGGTTGAGGACTTCGGCACACACTCTGAAGAGTCTGTTGACTACCCCGATTTCGCACACCCTTTAGCAGATGCTATCGAGAGCGGTAGCTTGGAGCGTGGTATTGGTCTTTGCGGCTCGGGCGAGGGTATCTCTATGACTCTCAATAAGCACCAGGGTATTCGTGCGGCTCTGTGCTGGATTCCCGAGATTGCAAAGCTTTCACGTCAACACAATAACTCAAACGTGCTGTGTATGCCTGCGCGCTTCATCTCTAACGACGAGGCTATTGCTATGCTCGACATCTGGCTTGAGACAGAGTATGAGGGTGGTCGCCACCAGCGTCGTCTTGATAAGATGCCTTTGCAGAAGTAGACATACGGCATAAGCCGAGATAATGGGCGCGGATACTATACGGTATTCGCGCTTATTCTCTATATTATAGTTGATTTTTAAGGCTCGGCTATTAGTTTTATTAAATGCTATGCAAGAATTTCAGGGTGTACCCATTTTAAGCTATAGTAGCATCACAACCGCATATTTTGGTGGCATAACACAATATTTTTAGGAGTATAATCAACTAAAAGTCTAAAATTTCGTCCTCTTTACTTGTTATCTCCATTTAAGTTTGTAACTTTGTCGCCATATAATCTAAAACAATGAAAGTTGTAAATCGAGTAGCTGATCTAAACGCAGCTTTAGCAGGATGTCCACGTGAGGACATCGGTTTTGTGCCCACGATGGGTGCATTGCACGTAGGACATCGTTCACTTGTTGAGCGTGCAAGACGCGAGAATAATATTGTTGTCGTGAGTGTATTTGTCAACCCGACACAGTTTAATGATAAAACAGACCTCAAGAACTATCCACGAACACCCGAGGCTGATTGCGAGATTTTAAAGGCTGCGGGTGCAGATGTTGTGTTTATGCCGTCTGTAGAGGATATCTATCCCGAGCCAGATACACGCGTCTTTGACTTTGGTCTTGTCGACAAGGTTATGGAGGGTGCAACACGTCCTGGTCACTTCAACGGTGTTGCACAGGTCGTTAGTCGACTGTTTAATCTCGTTAAACCTGCGCGTGCATACTTTGGCGAGAAGGATTTTCAGCAGATTGCTGTAATCAAGGCTATGGTTAAGCAGCTCAACATAGACGTAACCATTGTTGAGTGCGCCATTGTTCGTGGCGAGGATGGTCTTGCGCTATCATCACGCAACGAGCTCCTCACACCCGAGCATCGCAAGGCTGCACCGCACATCTACGCCACAATAAGTCAGGCTGCAGAGAAGATGAAGACAATGACACCCGCAGAGCTCACAGAGTGGATGGTGGCGACGATAAACTCTAACCCGTTGCTTAAGACAATATACTTTGAGGCTGTCGATGCACTTACTATGCAGCGCGTGGAGAGCTGGGAGGAGTCAGAGCGTATTCAGGGTTGTTGTGCTGTACAGGCTGGCGACATCCGACTGATCGACAACATTCGTATTAAGTAAATAGACAATATCCAAACTATGTTTATTGAGAGAATGAAATCAAAGATTCACCGCGTGCGTGTCACCGAGGCGAATCTAAACTATGTAGGCAGCATAACTATTGACGAGGACTTGATGGATGCAGCTGGACTCATCGAAGGCGAGAAGGTGCAGATTGTAAATAACAATAATGGCGAGCGTATAGAGACCTACGTTATCAAGGGTGAGCGTGGCAGTGGTTGCATCTGCCTTAATGGCGCAGCAGCACGCAAAACCGCAGTGGGCGACATCGTGATAATTATGGGATACGGCTTTATGGACTTTGAGGAGGCAAAGAGCTTCCAGCCCAAAGTTATCTTCCCAGACGAGCGCACAAATCGTCTGCTTTAAGCAACAGCCTATTACCGAAATGAGCAACGCCTCCTGTATCTCGCAGGAGGCGTTACTCTATTCATAGCTCATTGACGGCGACTATCTCACGCGAAGTCTACGTCCAATACGCAGTACGGTGGTCGACTTAATGCCATTGAGCTGACATATACGCGTAACCGTTGTACCATACTTACGAGCAATAGCACCCAGCGTATCGCCAGAGCGTATTGTGTGGTATGTGATGGCAGCAGCAGCCTTACGCTCTGCCTCCTCCTGCTTCTCTGCCTCAATCTCATCGTCGAAATCCTGCTCAAATTTAGAGTATATGCTAAAGTGGCGACGCTTGAGCAGCAGCTCATCACGACGTAAGTTACCCGTTGTAAAGTCGATAAGACGCTCTGGGTCGAATGACTGTCCCTTATAGCGCACCTCAAAGTGGAGGTGAGGCCCTGTGCTACGACCCGTGCTACCACCCTGACCTATCTGCTGACCTGCAACAACCCAATCGCCAACCTCTACATCACGTGCAGAGAGATGGGCATAATATGTCTCAAGACCGTTTTTATGGCGCACCACAACAAGGTTACCATAGTTACCCGCAGCCTTCGAGAAACGCACCTTACCATCAAATACGGCATACACAGGATCACCTGTCTTCAGCGGCAAGTCGATGCCCTGATGAGGACGACCACGACGCGGGCCATAACGCGACGATATTCTACCAATATAGGGATAGTGGTAGCTATTGAGTGAGTCTACAAGCTGAATGGCAACACTCTCGGGCAACGACTCCTGCGAAATATCGGTATAAGCGTGCGTAACTGTAGTGTTCCAATGATCTGCAAAAACTGTCGAGTCCTGCTTATACTCACTCGTGAGCATATATCGCCACGTGTTATTATTAAAAAGTATGATGTTGAGTGCGGGATTACCCGTAGGAAGGGTATCCACAACCGACTCCTTGCCAAGTGTCAGCACTGGGCGCACAGGCGTTGGCTCCTCGACAACCTTCAGACTATCTCTCTTCTCCGCAGCAAGGCTATCGGCAGGCACGACCTCCTGTGCCAGCACAGGATATGCCATAAAGAGTAACGCAATGGTAACAAAACGACTAAAGACTCTCATAACTTATATTACTCTTTTTCACTATTTATCAACTCCTCGGCAAGCTCCATCTGGTGGTAGAACTCCTCGCCAAAAGCCCTAATAATAGGCTCTTTAAGTCCCTTATAAACGGGTATACCAAGACGCTTACCACACTCACGCGCCGAGCTACATACAGCCCAACTGTGATAGTTAAGCCCTGCCGAGCCATTTCTAAAACGCGTAACACGTATTGGGTAGAGGTGGCACGATATAGGCTTGATGAAGCTACACTTACCCTCACGATATGCACGTTCAATCGCACAGAACGTTATACCATTCTCCTCAAAGGCATAGGCACAAGCGGCATTATCCACAAGCGGCGTAGTGTAGTCACCGTCGACATCCACAACCATAAAACCCTGCTCCTCGACAGCCTGACGACCCTCCTCGGTCATATACGACTTATAGTTATCCCACTCCTCCTCGAGGATGTCAACCTCCTCGATATCGAGCGGAGCACCAGAGTCGCCCTCGACGCAGCAGATACCCTTGCACAGCCTGAGATCACACGCAAAGCCTTCGCGCAACAGATCCAAACTAACTATCTTATCATCAATCTCAATCATCTTGCATCAAGGGTTATATATATCCTTATAGCGGAATGCCAATATCTCGTAAGCCATATCGTGGAACTGCTGCGCCTCCTCGTTCTGCGGATCGAGCTTCTTGGCACGATTGAAGTCATTGATGGCACTACCCCACTCATTACGACGGAAGAAATACTTACCGCGCTCAACATATAGCTGGGCATTCTCGGGATGTTGGTCAATGAGCGCATTGAGTCTTACGATACGCTCGGCGATAGTCCATAGCCCACTCGTGCGGATATATTCTGCGACAGATGGCGACACAAACGCCGACAAATCCTCGCCTCGCTCGGCACGCTCACGTATATCTGTTGACGACACATCTACGTATGGTGCATCCTCAAGCAGTGTCACACGATCTGCAAACTTCTCGACAGCATAGCCCTTACGCGGGTAGACATATATCTTATACTCGTTGAGTATGCGCTCATAGTCGCGCCACTCGTCGAAACGCGCCCAGATATCGCTGCCCGTGATAATAGAAAACTCCATCTCGTCGCCACACGTCTCACGCAGGTAGTCGAGGGTATTGATTGTGTATGATGGCTTCTCAAGTACAAACTCCACAACCGACGGCTTTATCTTATCGGGATACTTCGACTCCTTGCAAGCAAGCTCCGCCATCTCATAGCGTGTATACTCTGGAGTCTGCAACATCTCCACCTTAAATGGGTTTTGAGGCGATATAATCAATGCCACCTCATCGGCAATATCCTTGTCAAGTGCATACTCCGAAAGCGCGATATGACCATTGTGAATAGGGTCAAACGAGCCGAAATATAGCAACATACGTTTTTTCATCTCTCTCTATTTTAAGAAGTTTTCTATAATCGCAGAGACCTCGTTTACGGCATCATCAAGGCTATCGTTGATGACTACGTGGTCGAACTGCTCCGACTTCGACAGCTCAAACTCCGCCTTGCCTATACGCTTGAGTATCACCTCCTCCGAGTCGGTGCCACGACCACGCAGACGACGCTCCAACTCATCTAACGATGGAGGCATAATAAATATTGAGCAGGCATCGTCGCCAAAGAGCTTTTTTAGGTTGATACCGCCCATAACATCGACATCAAAGACTATGACATTGCCCTTATTCCAGATACGCTCCATCTCGCTCTTAAGCGTGCCATAGCACGTACCCTGATATACCTCCTCCCACTCGACAAACTCATCGTTAGCCACACGTTGCTTGAACTCCTCGTGCGCGAGGAAGTAGTAGTCTACGCCGTGCTGCTCCTGACCACGCGGCTGACGCGACGTTGCAGAGATAGAGAACTCAAAGCACGAAAAACGCTTTAACAGCTCACGCACAATAGTTGTCTTGCCCGAGCCACTCGGGGCAGAGAATATTACCAACTTACCCATAACGTAGATTTATAAAATATTGAGCACCTGCTCCTTAATCTTCTCAAGCTCGTCCTTCATCTTAACCACAAGTCGCTGCATATTAGCCTCGTTGGACTTCGAGCCCATAGTGTTTATCTCACGACCAAGCTCCTGTGCTATAAAGCCGAGCTTACGTCCTGGAGCCTCCTCGCTGTCTGCCACCTCGCGGAAGTAGTTGCAATGGTTGTCGAGGCGCACCTTCTCCTCGGTTATGTCGAGCTTCTCGATGTAGAATATCATCTCCTGCTCGAGGCGGTTGTTGTCAACCTCCAATGCCAACTTCTGGATATTCTCGCGGATGCGGTTCTTGATGATCTCCACGCGCGCACCCTCGAACACCTCCACCTCGTGGCGATACTTCTCTATTAGGTCGATGCGCTTCAACAGGTCGGCAATGAGTATTACACCCTCCTGCACACGGAAGGCGTCGAGCTGTGCTGCTGCAAGTGTCGTAGCCTCGATGATTGCCTGTAGCTCCTCGTCTGATACCTGCTGATCCTCGGTTGTCACGACATCAGGCATGCGCAACACAGCCTGCACGAGAGCATCGCCTGCAACAGCGATATTGTTTGCCTCGCATACGCCGCGCAACTCCTCGGCATAAGCCTTGAATGCAGCTGTGTTGATATGTGCCGAGGTTTCTGCCACAGCCGCCTCAAACGACACGAAGCAGTCCACCTTGCCGCGCTGCAACTCACGAGTAATGATACTACGTACCTCCGCCTCGGCAGCACGATACTTGCTCGGCAGCTTAACGCTCAAATCAAGCTGTTTAGAGTTCAGTGAGCGTAGCTCCACACGAAACTTTTTATCTCCACATACAGCCTCGCCCTTACCGAAGCCCGTCATTGATTTTATCATATCTTGTTGATATAATTAATATACATTAATTCAATCTACAAAGATACAAAACAAAACAGAAATCGCAATAACTAATCGACAAAATAAACCGTCACCAGCGAGAAATTGCAGTTATTTGTGCTTGGCGGAAGCAGAGCGGGAGCAGAGCGAAATAGGATGAAATAGGACAGAATAGGGCGAAATAGGAAACGCCCTATCGCACCACACAAAAATTTAGCGCGAGTACCTTTGTTATACCCGCGCTAAACTTTTTAGGCAACTACGCCCCGCGATTACTCCTCGAAGATATAATCCCTGTAGTCTTTCCAGTACTCTTTTGCCTTATACGCATTTATAACACTATCATCATCCGATGCAGGAACATATATCTTGCGGTCAGAAGCATTGTAAATGAACATATCGAGGCCTCCAGCTGGCGGTGTTGTAGGCTTGCAATATACTGTTTTAAGCCTGCTGCAATAACAGAATGCATAATCTCCAATCGTCTTTACGCTATCGGGGATAGTCACACTTGTAAGGCTGCTGCATTTATAGAATGCATACTGTCTAATCGTCGTTACGCTATCGGGAATAGTCACACTTGTAAGGCTGGTGCAATTAGAGAATGCATAACCTCCAATCGTCTTTACGCTATCGGGGATAGTCACACTTGTAAGGCTGCTGCACCAACTGAATGCCAACCCTCCAATCGTTGTTACGCTATCGGGAATAGTCACACTTGTAAGGCTGCGGCATCCACGGAATGCATCACCCCCAATCGTCGTTAC
>JAEIGA010006284.1_pt1 | contig 18089 bp, 11 predicted proteins | sample 9270691 | NCBI WGS metagenome assembly JAEIGA01 (sample SAMN17057246, study PRJNA624740) | gut metagenome | biome: biome; isolation source: fecal sample | host: Bos grunniens | place: China: Xizang | collected 2019
CCAGTAATAGCCACACTCTCAGGAGTTAACACACCATTCTGCACACTCCATCTCAAAGAACCAGTATAGGCAAATCCATTGCCTGCTGCATTTACCGCCTTGAACTTTGTGCCATCAGCAAAGTAGGTGTACTTTACTGTTTTGCCGTTCACGGTAGTAATTTGCTTTGGCAAGTTACAAAGATTATACGATATTTGCAAGCCATCCTCGATATTCTCAGCTCCCAAACTCGTGGGTTACATAGTGTAACCTACATACACAGCGCATTGCTAACGAGGGGATCCTTCACTGCACTCAGGACGACATCCGAGCGACAGAGATTGCCACGTCGGGCACAGCCCTCCTCGCAATGACGACACCATGTGTTGTCATTCTGAACGGAGTGAAGAATCTCCTCGAAGCCGACAAGCGACAACGCACATAGTGTGTTGCCAGCGAGGGGATACTTCGCTACACTCAGCATGACAGTGAGAGTGGGACTCTTAGCAATGACAAGAGACATGAGGGACTTAAGAGACCTAAGAGACTTAAGGGAAGATGCTATCATTTGTTGTCCGAGACCTCGTTTTAGTCTCTTGGGTCTCTTGGTTCTTTTTTTTCTCTTGGCGCGCTCAGTGATAGTAACATTGCCATTGCTCAGGATGACATACTCATACACCTACATCATGGATTACAAAAATATAACTCTAAATCGGGTGAGGGGTTGCTTTATTTGGAAATAAGTGTTAACTTGCAGAAAAATTCTGAAGTAGAGATGAAAAGGTTATTACTGCTCATAGTAGTCGTTATATTCCCAGCAATGGGCATTCAAGCGCAGCAAACAGATGATGTTAACTGTTTTAGTGATATCACGCGCCAGGTAAGCAACAAAAAGTGTCGCTACACTCACGTAATCTCCAGAGATGGGAAAGAGAACACAGCAAAAGTGAAGCGCATCAAATTACACTTCGATGATTATGTGAAGCGATACTATCAAATAATAGATGATAGCGGCCTTATCAACTATGATTGCGACACACTTTACATACTTGATTCTAAATGGACTCACATAAGTTCCAATTACCAACTTAAGTGTAACAAGGGCTTATACGATCTGACCGACAAGGGATTAACTCCATGCGACTACTCGTATCTATATCCATCCGAAGTGTTGTTTGAGTCGTGGAAAGACAATCCAGAGAAGTATAAACAAAATCGAGAGATGTATGACTATCACCCCTTTTCGTATGAGTATGAGATGGCGCCATTTACCTTGTGGGATGACAAGAGACTTATCCGCAATATGTGTGAGATAACCGATTGGAGCCACGATCTAATACGCATCATTATCCGCGACCATGAGATAGTCTATTTTGATGCTTGGAGTTGGTAACACATATATTTATGTGAGGTGAAGGTATATTGGATTTTTTTTGTATCTTTGTGCCCGAATTTAATAATATGAAATTATGGCAGGAAGTAACTTTGTCGACTACGTTAAGATTTTTGCACGCTCAGGTCACGGTGGTGCTGGCTCATGCCACTTCCGTCGCGAGAAGTTCGTAGCCTTCGGTGGCCCCGATGGCGGTGACGGCGGTAAGGGCGGCAGCATCATTCTTCAGGGCGACAGCCAGTATTGGACACTCATCCACCTCAAATATAAGCGCCACCAGTTTGCAGAGGATGGCGAGAATGGTCATGGCGCACGCTCAACAGGTGCCGACGCCAAGGACATCATCATCCCCGTACCCCTCGGCACGGTAGCTAAGCGCGTATATACCGACGAGGAGACAGGCGAGACATACACCGAGTCTGTGGGCGAGGTTACGGAGCATGGCGAGCAGCTCGTGCTACTCAAGGGTGGCCGTGGCGGCTTGGGCAACTGGCACTTCCGCACAGCAACAAACCAGACACCACGCTACGCACAGCCAGGTGAGGATGGCGAGGAGGGTGCATTCATCCTCGAGCTTAAGGTGCTTGCAGACGTAGGCCTCGTGGGCTTCCCCAATGCCGGTAAGTCAACACTACTTTCGGTGGTATCTGCTGCAAAGCCCAAGATTGCAAACTACGCATTTACAACTCTCGAGCCTAACCTCGGCATTGTGTCGGTGCGCGACGACCACTCATTCGTCATGGCCGACATCCCTGGTATCATCGAGGGTGCACACGAGGGTCGCGGTCTCGGAACACGCTTCCTGCGCCATATCGAGCGTAACTCCGTATTGCTCTTCATGATTCCCGCCGACAGCGACGACATCGCCGCCGACTACGACATCTTGTTGGGCGAGCTTACGCAGTACAACCCCGAGCTCTTGGACAAGGAGCGCTTCTTGGCTATCACTAAGTGCGACATGTTGGATGATGAGCTTATCGAGCAGATGAAGGCTCATCTTCCCGAGGGCATCGAGTCAATCTTTATCTCTTCGGTTGCAAACATGAACATCACGCAGCTAAAGGATATGCTCTGGCGAGCACTCATAAAGTAGAACAATCCATAATAATATAAGTTCGTGAAGGAGGTTACCACATTGTGGTAGCCTTTTTCCATATATATATTGGTATATTTAAAAAAATAGTGTATCTTTGTGCGTAATTTGTCTTTAACTAAAAACACATAGACTACATGAAGAAGATTTTTTCGATTTTGTTCTTGGCAGCACTCGTAATGGTTGCGTGCGAGAATAGCGAGCCTGAGGTAGCAAAGCCCACTATCACCGTAACCTCGGGTGAGGTTGTGGAGGTCGGTGGCGAGGGTGGCGAGGCAGAGATTGCCTTCACTCTTGCTAATGGCGCAGACACAAAGGTTAATGTGAGCGAGAACGCCGCATGGATTGATGCCGAGCAGGATGGCAACGCTATCAAGCTTACTATCAAGGCTAACGACTCTGCCGAGGAGCGTGAGGCAGTTGTCACACTCAAGTACTACGCATCATCAGCCAAGGTTACCGTAAAGCAGGCAGGCAGCGAGTACGACGTGGTATTCGCAGCTAAGCGCTTCGAGGGTGTTTACTTCGGCACCGAGTACTCGGCAATGCACAACTACTATATCATCCTCTCGGATGTGGGTGTGAAAACCGACGCTTCGGCACGCGCAAACGGCACATACTACTACTTCGACATGTATCGCAGCATCAAGGCTGACGAGATGAACCCCATTCTCCCCGAGGGCGAGTATAAGTTTGACTCTGCGAACAGCTATGCAGACAAGACCTTCTCGGACGAGAGCAGCTGGTATGCCGTGACAGGCGCTGACGGCAAGGTGACCAAGTCGGCATCGTTCAAGGAGGCTACCGTGACCGTGAAGAATGGTAAGTTCTCGGCAGTAATCGAGATGGAGAACGGCGAGACTCACTACGTATCATACGAGGGTAATCTCGTTGCAACAACCTACCTCTCAACATTTACAGACAACACTGAGTTTGCGGTTGAGGGCGCAGAGGTGACTGCTACATGCTATGGCGACACCTACGAGAAGGGTCAGCAGACATGGTTCGTGGAGGCTGTAAAGGGCAACGACTACTTCTGCATTGAGGTGATGGCACCATCGGCTGAGAAGTTCGACGGCATCTATCAGGCACTCGCAGCATCGGGCGTTACGGACTACTCTAACAAGTTTATTCCTGGTCTGCTCGGCGAGGGTCTCGTTGGCACATGGTATGCTAAGCTTACCAATGGCGTTATCAAGGGTGATTCTATGGCACCTATGGTTGAGGGCATGATTCAGATTGTCAGCGAGGGCAACAGCGTGACAATCAACTACTCATGTAAGGACGATGCGGGCAACGACATCACCGGCTCGGTAAAGGGCAACCTTAAATAGTGCATAAGAGGTGACGCATCACTACTTTGTAAGATTAATATTTCAAACACTAAAAAATAACCATTTATGAAACTAAAGAATTTGTTCTATTTGTTGCTTGCTATGCCTTTGGCATTTGCAGCATGTGAGGAGCCTCAGGTTGAAGAGCCAAAGCCCGAGCAGAAGCCTACATTGACACTCACCTCTGACGCTACTATGGAGTTCGAGGCTCAGGGCGGTGAGGGTACTATCACCTTCGTTTACGACTTTACCGACAAGGAGACTGCTGTTGTTAACATCGAGTGCGCAGCTGATTGGGTAGAGGTTGCAAATAATGTTCAGGCATACGCTGCATCATTCACTTTCACTGTTGCTGCTAACGAGGCTGAGGAGGCACGTGAGGCAGTTGTTAAGGCTACAATCGGTGAGCTCTACTTCGAGGTTACTGTAAAGCAGGAGGGCAAGAAGGAGGCACCTAAGACTCCCGTATTCGAGCTCGTATCTGAGTCAGTTATGGAGTTCACAGCTGATCAGGCAGTGGGCACTATCGAGTATAAGCTCGAGAACCCCGTTGCTGGCGCTACTGTAACCGCTAAGTCTAACCAGGCTTGGGTAAACGGCGTGGCTGTTCGTGCTAACGAGAACACTATCGCATTCTTGGTAGAGGCTAACTCTGGCGCAGCACGTGAGGCTAAGATTACTGCTACATACGGCATGTTGGAGTTCAAGGTTACTATTAAGCAGGCTGAGTATGTTGCTCCAGCACCTGAGATTATCATCGACTCTGCTAACGAGCAGTTCGAGGCTGCTGGTGGCAATGGCGAGATCGCATTCCACGTGAACAACACTATTGAGGGCGTTGAGGCTACTGCAGCATCTAACGTTGAGTGGATCGCTGTTACATCATGCGCAAACGGCACCGTAGCTTACACCGTAGCAGCTAACGAGACAAGCGCTATGCGTAGCGGTATTATCACATTGACTTACGGCGAGGTAACTGCAAATGTAACTATCGAGCAGCTCTTCGAGGGCTACAACCCTAACCTCAACTACTCAACATTCGTAGTTATCGAGACATGGGCAGACCTCAAGCAGGAGGGCAAGCAGTGGAACGTTACATTCGTTGAGCATGACGAGCTCCTCGGCGATATGCAGTCAACAATCAGCTTCTACAACGCTGAAGCTAACATCCAGCACCTCAGCTCTGGTTCTTACTCAGTAGCTAACGGTGGCATCCTTGTTAACTCTGCATCACAGAACGGTTTCTCTATCTACCGTGGCAACAGCTCATTGGCATCAGACATCGTTGACGCAAGCTTCGAGGTTGTAGCCGACACCGACAACCACACAATCTCTATCGAGGGTACATTCCAGTCAGGCAACGACATCATCGCATTGAGCTACAACGGCGCAATCAGCGGCATGGACATCAGCGAGCCTACAACCGAGACTATCAACATCACCGACTGGAAGCAGTTCACCGGTAAGTACTGGAATGGCTACGACGACGATAGCGAGTTCATGTTCCAGGGTCGCTCTTCAGACAACTCTGTAGAGATTATGTTCGACTGCTACGCATACCCACGTGTTTCTGACAAGATTGCTCCTGAGGGTACCTACACAATTGCTCCATGGGAGGCTAAGGACAACTACCAGGGTGACACTCTCTATATCATGGATCAGTCATACATCACATACAACACTATCAAGGGTAACCTCGCTGAGGGTACTTTGACAATTACTCACATGCGTGGTCAGTACTACATCGAGTTCGACTTCATCGATACACTCGGTCGCCACTTCACTGGCTCTTACACTGGTCAGTTGACTGCTGGTTCAACAATGAACAACCCCGCATAACGAACAACAATCGTTCGTGAACGCACGGGCTATCCTTCGGGGTAGCCCTTTTTTTGACTGGGCAATTTTGATTTATCGAAAAAATATTGTATATTTGTGAACTGCGAAGATGAAAATCAAATAAAAACATACTAAAATTAACAACCTATGAGAATTAAAAATTTACTATTCCTGCTCTTGGCGTTGCCATTGGCATTCGCCGCTTGTGAGACCCCCGAGCAGCCCGTTGACGAGGCTAAGAACCCAAGCGTGACAATCACCGTAGGCGAGGCTACAGAGTCATCTATCGCCTTCACCATCACATCTGCAGATGCTGATGAGGTTAAGTATCTCGTTGTAGAGAGCGCCGAGGGTACACCTACTGCTACTGAGGTTCTCTCTAACGGTACTGCGGCAGAGGTTAATGCCGAGGCTGGCTGCTACGTTGCAGAGCTCAAGGCCGAGACCGAGTACACAATCATTGTCGCAGCAAAGAATGTTAAGGCTGTCGTTAAGGCCGAGGCTAAGATGACAACCAAGGACAACGGCGAGGAGCCCGAGCCTCCAACACCTCCAACACCTGGCGATGAGTACGACGTGACATTTGCTGCCGCAGAGGCTCACATCGAGTACTATGGCGACCAGTTCTCACCCGGCTACAACTACTACATCATCCTCTCTGACGTGGGTGTAGAGCTCACTGAGAACGAGATGAATTTCAAGGAGAATGGTATCTACTACCTCATCGACCTCTATGCTGCTGATTCGGCAGAGAACAACGACTACACTGTTCCTAACGGCAAGTATAAGGCTGCAACAAGCTCTGCTGCAGGCACATTCGGCCTTGGCGACTATGGTGCAGGCATGAACATTGTAAACGGCGTGCCTACATACTACCTCTACGCTGATGGTGAGGTTGTGGTATCTGACGGCAAGATTGAGGCAGTCATCACCATGGAGGATGGCGCAAAGCATAAGATTACCTATGAGGGCAGCCTCTACTTCGGTGACAATGGCGAGGAGCCTGAGCCTCCCGTTAGCGACGAGTTCGCCGCTACACACACCGCAACAAAGTGGCTCTGGGGTGGCGCATCAAGCTATGGCAACATATATCAGGTAGTTGGTGACAACTTCTCTATTGACGTACACTTCCCTGCACAGTTTGCACAGGAGAGCGCACTCACCGCAGGCGACTACATCTGGACATCTACTACATGGTTCGGGTACAACGACTTCGACAACGAGTTCACAACACGCTCATTCACCGTTGATGGCACATCTGTAGCCGTAGATGGTGGCTCGGCAAAGGTTGAGGCTAATGGCGACGAGTACCACATCGAGCTTACGCTCAATGGCCGCGATGGCTTCAAGTATATGATTGAGTACAACGGCAAGCTCAACGAGAAGGAGGAGGTTGACAACGGCAATATCGTTATCACATCGCTCTCTGAGGGTACATACAACAGCTCATACGGTTTCTACACCTTCAAGGCTGTTAACGACAACGTTACATTCGACCTTCTTATCAACGACTATCAGGCACAGGCTACAACTATCTACGCCGACAGTTTCATGTATGCACCTATGAAGAGCCTCACAGGTAGCCTCGGTTACTTCTTCGTCGATAACTTCAAGCTCGATGGCGTTAAGTACAAGCCACAGGTTAACTCTACAATGGTTGTTACTGGCGACGGCACCAACGTCGATATCACATTCAACCTCTTCATGGACTCTGGCGATGAGTTTGTAGTTGTTTACACAGGTACTGTAGGTGGCAATGGCGGCAACGGCGGTGGCACAACACCTTCGGAGCCTACAAAGCTCGCTACCCCTTCAGTTTCGGGCATCGTATCGGGCAACGCTGCGACAATCAGCTGGCAGGAGATTGCAGGTGCTAAGGACTACACTGTAACTCTCAATGGCTCACTTGTTAGCACTGTTACCGAGCCATACATCGTATATACCGATCTCGAGTATGGTGTAACATATAGCGTATCTGTAGTAGCTAACCCTGCTGACAGCGCAGCAAACAGCGCTTCAGACGCAGGTACTGCAACATTCACTACTGAGGCAGACCCCAATGCTGGTGGCAACGAGGGTGGCAACACAGGTGACGAGGAGTGGACAGGCCGCGAGGTAAGACTCCAGTTGCTCGCATACATGGATAACGTGCTCTACACCAACGTCAACAACGAGGGCAAGTACTTCATGACAGCATTCCGCAATGGCATCGTAGCTGGTAAGTTTGTTCTTGCAGGCGACAACAAGAGCGAGGAGATTATGACCTCTGGCCACGCTACATCACAGATGGGCTTGTTCGGTGGCACAACTCCATTTGCTGATGGCGACACTGTTGAGGTTATCAACAATGGCGGTGGTTCATACACCATCATCTACCGTGTAACTGTTAACGACGAGAAGCTCACTGCGACATATAACGGTGGCTTGCAGTAGTCGCTCGACTAACACATACGCAATAATATTGGGGCTGCCTCTCGGGGTAGCCCTAATATTATATATGGTGTTTGTTTAACAAAATGCGACATTTATTTTGAAATTAGCGACATTTTGACTAAATTCGCAATACGATTGTTAATTCCACAATAATAAGAGTGTCTTATGAAAAAATTTGCATTGCTATTTGCCTTGTGCAGCCTGATGTTTGCTGCTTGCGAGACGGAGAAAACACCCGTCGAAGTGCCCACCATCGAAGTCGAGAGCGTTTTTGTAACGCCCGCCACCTATGAACTCTCTGTCGGTGAGGAGGCTACGCTTGGCGTCGATGTGCTCCCCGCAGATGCTGAATATACCATCGAATGGATATCTACCAACGAGGGCGTTGTAAGTGTAGCGGATGGCACAATCAAGGGCATCGCACCAGGTACTGCCATCGTCATGGCTAAGGCTGGCAACAAGACTGGCAACTGCACCGTCACCGTTGTTGGTGTACCCGTTGAATCTGTAACGCTCAACTACCACGAGCTCGAGCTCGAGGAGGGCAGCGCATATACACTCAGCGCAACCATCCTTCCCGAGAATGCCGACAACAAGAGCGTAATTTGGACATCATCGGATCCCGACATCGTAAAGGTTAATGGCGCAGGCAACATTACTGCTCTTCGCCCAGGTCTTGCCATCATCACCGCACAGGCAGGCAACTGTACAGACGAGTGCGCCGTAAGAGTGAATGGTGCTCCACTCGCTGTGGGCGACTACTACTACTCGGATGGCTCATGGTCACAGTCGCTCGACCCCACACGCACACCTATCGGCATTGTCTTCTATGTTGGCGACATCACCGCCTCTGACCCCGCGCTCAAGGCTGATCACCCCTACTGCACACACGGTCTTGTCGTGGCACTGCACGAGAAGAACGAGCTTGGCTGGCAGCTCAACCACACCACCTACAACGACACCGTAGGTCGCTGGGTGGAGATGAACACCGACTACGAGACCATCACATCGGGCTACGGTCCTGAGGATAACCTCAACCGTCCAATGGGTTACAACAACAGCAAGGCCATCGAGGCCTTCAACGCTGCGCCCGAGAATGCCGAGTGGCCCGTTGTGGCTATGCAGTATGTCGTAGACTACCGCGCAGAGGTTCCCGCACCCGAGACAAGCAGCGACTGGTACTTCGGCTCATCAAAGGAGATGTCGTTGCTGGTGTCTGGTGAGTACGGCAAGAACATCTGGGACATTGGCGAGCAGGGCACATCGGTTGAGAACCGCAAGCTCATAAACAAGAAGATTGAGCAGATTACAAATGTCGAGGGCGCAATACAGATTGGCGTTCAGATTCCCGTGATGATGTTCTACTGGACAAGCACAGAATATACATGGGAGTTTGCTGGCGGTATGTTGCCCATGAATGGTCAGACGCTTCAGATGTTCAAGAACGATAACGTTGCATTCTACACCGTTCGTCCAATCCTTGCATTCTAATTAACAAGAAACGAAACAGACTGACGGAGGTACTCATGTGAGCGCCTCCGTCTCTTTTGCTTGGCGCCACCATCCAAAATTCGAGCACGCTCTTGGAAGATAACCTCTATTTTACTACCTTTGCTCCAACAAACTCAATGTCAATACTCCGACACATGAAAAAGAGCATATTATTCATCGCGACGCTTCTCTCTGCTACGCTACTCACGGGCTGCGAGTGGATCTTCGGCCACAGCCCCATAACTTTTCCCGACCCATACAAGGTGGAGTTTGAGGCATCATCGCTCATTGGCGACTACTACGGCGACTACTATGGCATCGGCAAGGGCAACTACTATGTCTATCTCTCGGACAAGGGTCTCACCGAGGATGGAGAGTTCTACCCCCATGCCACATACTACATTGTGGACATCACCGCACAACTCACCAACTACAACCACGCCAACGTCAACATCCCCTCGGGCACCTACACGCTCGACACAGAGGGTAGTCTTGACTATAAAACCTTCTCCCAGGAGCGATCTATGTACATCGCTACGGACTACAGTGGCAATGCCTACATGAGTGAGCCTTTCGACTCTGCACAGATGACCATCGACATTGGCGGCATCACCCTGACAGCAAAAATCGGCGACTACACCCACACCGTGACCTACAATGGCTCACCTCGCGTGAGGAATATGGGCGAGAATGGCATACACTCGACACTAATCAAGGACCGCACACTCGACTTTAGCGACCACACGCTCTACTACTACCCCTGTGGCGACTACTACGGCTCGGGCATCGAGAACTTCATGCTTATCATGTGGCCCGATAGCGGCGAGGGCGACATCGTGCAGTTCGACCTCATGACCTCAAGGGAGCAGAACGGTAGCCTCCATGGCACATACACAGTGGGCACAACCAATGACGAGTGGCGTTTCCTCAGGGGCACACTAACCATGCAGGAGGGCGAGACCTATATGGACTACTCGTGGTACTACACATCGGACTACGCAGACATAGCGCCCTTTGTTGGTGGCACGCTAAATGTTGTCGATAATGGCGACGGCACTACAACAGCAACCTTCGAAGTCATCGATGACCATGGCAACATCATCAGTGGCTCATGGAGTGGCACGATGGAGCTATACCCCTACTAATTGCACGATATATGGCTACCCGCGCGGGTAGCCATCTTCGTATAATGATGGTCGTGCAACACAATATTATGGTCAAAAAGTTTGCAAAACTGAATAAAAATATTTAATTTTGTTAACGCTTTGGCGCAATAAGTGCTAAGAAAATTATCTAACTAAAAAACTATAACTATGAAAATCAAGAATTTATTCTACTTGTTGCTTGCATTGCCATTGGCATTCGCAGCATGTGAGGAGCTTCCCGGTGAGATTGAAAATCCTGATGCAGTCCTTACGCTCACATCAGATGCAGTCCTGAATTTCGGCGCTGAGGGTGGCGAGGCAGAGATTACCTACACCTTGCAGAACCCCGTTGAGGGCACAGAGCTCTCAGTGTCATGCGATGCTGATTGGGTAGAGGCAGTTGCTGGCGACAAGGTGCGCGTAACTGTTGATGCCAACGATGTTGAGGAGGCACGCGAGGCTAAGGTTGTTGTGGCATACGGCGAGCAGAGCTTCGAGGTTGCCGTAAAGCAGGCGGCAAAGGCTGCAAAGACATATCTCTACAACGAGGTGCTTGCCTATGCTGAGCGCGTCTCATTGGCAGACTATGGCTTCCCCGACAACTACTTCCTCATTGGCTTCTACGATGAGACAGGCAACATCCTCTTGGGCGTTGTTATCGTAGGCGCTGAGGGTGAGTCAATCCTCGAGGCAGGCACATACACAGCTGATAATGGCGGTCTTATGATGGAGGGCTTCGAGCTCTACGTTGGTGAGACTGAGGAGTACTTCTTCGAGGGTGGCTACGGCACAATCGTTGTTGGTGGCGACATCGACGGCTACACATTCGACATCGAGCTTACTGATGCCGATGCACAGAACTTCCACTTCACATTCGAGGGCGTTGTTAATGGCATGAACCTCAGTGGCAACCTCCCAACCGAGGATGTTAACATGGAGGCAACATACTTGGGCGGTACATACTACGGCACTGAGTACTCTGACACATACAACTACTACTTCTTGCTCTCTGACATGGGCTTGAGCGAGGATGGTTATGCACTCGCAGGTGGCTCATACTACGAGATCGACCTCTACGGCCTTGAGGGCGAGGTGGACGAGGAGGGTTACATCCACGTTCCCGTAGGTACATACACATTTGACGCTAACGACACTACTGCAGAGTGGACTATGGGTAACTACTACTCAAGTTACTCAAAGGTTAACGCTACAGGTGACGCATACGAGGCACAGAGCGGCTTCGAGGCTGGTCAGGCTGTGGTAACTGAGAATAGCCTCGTACTTGAGGTTACTATCGCTGGCGTTAAGCACACTGTAACTTATAATGGCGCTCCTAAGCTCTATGTTGGCACTAGCGGCGGTGGCAGCGGCGAGAATGTCGAGATGGAGGCGAACTACGCTTATGCTAACTATTTCGGCGACATGTACGCTCCTGGCGTTGCTGACAACTACTACCTCTTCCTCTCTGACATCGGCCTCGACGCTGAGGGTTGGGAGCAGGCAAATGGTACATACTACCGCTTCGACATCTACGCTCCTATCTCTGCGGACAACACCACAAAGATTCCAGCAGGTACCTACGAGGTTGATATGACCGACTCAAGCGCACTCTGGACTGCATCATTGTCATACAGCGCATACTACGTTCTCGATGAGTATGGTTGGGACTATGTAGCTAACGACTACCCCGCAAGTGGTACTATCGTTGTTGGCGAGGATGGCTCTATCGTAGCTGAGGTTACAATGTTGATGAGCGGTGCTACTCACAAGGTTACTTACAACGGTGGTGACATCGTTGTTTACGACAACTCAAGCAGCGGCGAAGGTGGCGAGGATGGCGGTTCATACTCTACACTCACAGGCGACTGGTACTGCAACCTCTCTGCACACACTCTCTACTACGAGTATTACGCTGACTGGTATGAGGTAGGCTACCAGAACTGGGTTATTGCCATCATGCCTAACTCACAGGAGGGTGACTTCGTACAGTTCGACCTCTTGGCAGGTGCAGATAGCTTCACATCATTTGCTGGCGAGTACACCATCAGCGACAGCCTCGGCGCATATACTGCATACCCAGGCTATATTGATGCAGGCTACATGGCTGGTGCATGGTACTACAAGGAGGATGGCGTTACTATGGCTCCATTCGTAGATGGTTGGGTTGATGTTGTTGACAATGGCGACGGCACATACACTGTATCGTTCGACGTATGGGATGACGCAGACTACAACATCACAGGCTCATGGACTGGCGAGATTGCTTCAGCATCTGAGCTCCAGTCAGTTACACGCAGCGGCTCTATGAAGCAGTTCAAGAGCATCGTTGTTAACGAGGCAGCTCCCGTTGCTAAGGAGCGCATCGTAGCAAAGAGTGTTAAGATGGCTTCTGTAACAGCTCCCGTTAAGGGCTTGAAGCTTCGCTAATAGCGTAGCGCGACATAGTATCGCCCTCGGGTGATTAACCAGCACCCCCGCAATGGATTGCGGGGGTGTTTTGTTTGTCGCATAGGTTGCATAATAGTGTTACGCATGCACTGTCATTCTGAACGAAGTGAAGAATCTTCTCGCGGACAATATGCTATCGACTGCGGCTCTGGTCGGCTCTGAGGAGATCCTTCGCTACGCTCAGGATGACATAAAAAAGAGTCGGACAAACACACCACTCCGCGCCGCGTAAAAAAAGGGGGCGGTAATAACTACCGCCCCACATTAACTAAATGGGCGGCATGACACCGCCCTATGCAAAACAGCTATTATTTGCTATTGTCGTACATCTCAAGGCCTGAGCAAGCGTATGTACCTGCAATCTTGTGGCCGTTGTCGTCCATACAGTCGAACTCTACGACAAACTTAACGCCCTCCTCACGGATGGTGATAGTACCATCAACGATAGGAGCTACATCGTCAGTACCGTAGTAGTTATCCACAGCTACGAAGTACCATGAGCTTGCGAAACCGCCAGAGTAAGTACCCTTAATAAAGGTATTCTTTGCTACGTTAGCCTCCTCAACGCAGTTGTAAGTGCCAACGATGTTAGATGCCTCAAATGCCACGCTATCAGTTACGATGTCAAGCATGAAGTAGTCGCCATTGATGTTTGTGCCAGGCAATACGAGGCTCACTGTCCAGTTAGATGCGCCGATGCCGTAGTAGTCACCGAAGTAGTTAAGACGGATAGTACCATCGGGGTGGTTGAATGTGAGGTCCTCAGTGAGTGTTGAGTAGTAGTCGGGTGCTGGAACCTCGATGTAGCCGAGTGCCAAAGAGCCCTCGTAAACCACGCGGTGTACCTTGCCATCAGCCATTCTCAAGACAGCCTCGAACTTGTCCTCAGTGATGATGATCACGCCATCATCAATCTTTGTCTCCTGGTATGAGCCACTCTCGAATGTCTCCATGCGCACGCTATAGAAGTCGCCGAAGGTATCACCCTCACCAGAGTTGAGGTAGTCGTAAGCGAAAACACCCTGTGGAAGAACTGGTGCAGAGGCATCAGTAGGCTGCTTTGAGTAGATATCGAAGCGGTAGTATGTATCGAGGTAGAGATCGCTCCAGCCTGTAGTACCATTCTTCGAAAGGATAGCAAAGTAGTTAGGATCCTTAGAGTATGCAGTGCCATAGTACTCGCCATTGAGCGCAGTAGCCACGAACTCTACATCTACAGCCATACCAGCAGCCTGGCGTACGAATACGTCGAACGACTGCTCGCCATACTTCACGTTAAGAGTAGCAACACGAGCCTCCTCAACATTGTTGAAATCTACATTGAAAGTGATGGTCTCAGCAACGGTGATGTTGTTCACCCACTGCTGGTTTACGGTTACTGCGGGCTTTGCACCCTCCTCACCGTCAGTGATAGTGTAGTTTACGACACCCTCACCGCCATAGAAAGCAACCTCAACAGACTGCTCAGTGACGTTAAGAGTACCCTTCACCTTGTTGCCATGTGGGCCCTCAGGTGTCTCACATGCTGTGAAAGCCATAAGAGCCACAGCAAGCATCAAAAAATACTTCTTCATAATTTAATAGATGTTTATAGTTTAATAAGTTATTACTCGCAACTCTGATTCTGATAGTCGAGGATAGTACCCTGGAACGTACCTACGATTCGGTTACCGTTGTCATCGGTGCTGTCAATCTCGAATGTGTAGTCGCCTGCGCCATTCTTCGTCACCTTGACAGTACCTGATGTCATAGGCGCAGCCTGCGACATATCTACCTGGCTCTGCACACACCAGAGATACCATGCGTGCAACTGAAGACTATCATCACGAAGACGACCTACAGGGATAGTGTACGCATAATCTGTTGTATTCTCGTCGTGGAACTTGTACTCGCCAACGATGCCATCGAGGTTAGCATAGCCGCCAAGCTCCTTTGGTACGATAAGGTCAAAGATGAGGTACTCGCCATTGTAGGGGTTAGTCTCGGCAACCATGTCGATGAACCATACGTCGTAGCCGATGCCGAGGTGGTCACCACGGTAGCGAGCGTTGATACGACCATTTGTAACGTTGATGTTGATATCCTCGGTGTACTGGCTTACGGGATATACATCGGCATAGGTATTCTGGATGTAGTCCTCCATGACTGTTGAGCCGTGGTACTCAATGTGGTGAACCTGTCCATCGAAGAATGTTACGTCGGCGATGATGCTATTCTCTGTAACTACGAGCGTTGCATCAGCGAAGGCTGTAGTTGTGTAGGCAGGAGTAAAGAGGTAGCTGTTATCTTTGTAGCCATCGATAGTGCCAGGATTACCCGAGCGTGCGTGGTCCATCTTGTATGTACCAACAGGGATACGGTGTGTTGAGTTGAACGACGATGCGGTGTCAGAGTAGATGTCGAAACGATACTCCGTAGCACCATCCTGCTTCGACTGGTAGTGGTCAGCACGCATATCGCCAAGGATTACGAAGTAGTTGAAGCCCTTGGTGTTGATATACTTGCCCCAGTATGTACCGCCGAGGTGTGTAGCCTCGAAGTTAACATCGGCATGCTTCTGACCAGCCTGCTTTACCATCACCATAAAGCTATACTCGCCATACGAAACCTTGATTGTTGCGCTACGCTCCTCCTCGCCGTCGTAAGCTGCCACGCTGAAGGTCACCTTACCCTGCTCGGTGCTTGTGAGGTTCTCAATCCATGCCACGGCTGTCGCTGCCTCGGCAACATTTGCGCGTGTAGCGTCGTCGAGCTTCTCAAACTCGTATGTGATTACACCCTCACCACCTGCTGATGCGAAGTTCATCACCGACTGTGAGGTGAGCTTAATCTTGAGGTTTGCATCAACCTCGTTTTTACCACCCTCAGGCGTCTCACACGCTGTGAGTGCGACTGCCACAAGGGCAATCAAAGAGAAAAACTTTTTCATTTTAGTGTTCATTTATTTACATTAATCCTAACTTTAAGTTTTTAGTTTGCGGGGCTGTTAAGTTTCAAACCACCCATATTTGAGAAGAATGGGTCGAAACCAATCTCGCCAACATAGTGCATCTTCAATACGTCGAGCGTAGCAGTGCGCATATCAACAAAGATGTCATACATGCCATTCTTATGCTCGATAGTCATAGAGCCGTCCAAAATAGGCACCTCGCGACCACGAATCTTAGCCAAGCAGTAGTCGATGTCGAAACACCAGCCTGTGCCCTCAGTATCACCCACATAGTATGTACCCGCAGGAATTACATAGTTCTGGATGGTCTCGTTGCCAGCCGAGAAGTCGAGCGAAAGCACGATGTCGTTGGTAATGAGGTAGAGGATAAAGTTGTTGTATGAAGGCATGTAGGCACCCTGAACTCTATCCCAGATGATAGGATACTGACCCTCGGGCATAACCCACACCTCATAGTTATCCTCGTTGTATGTAAAGAAGATGTCATACTTCTTACCCTGCTCAGCAGCAACCTTAATCTCGTAGTTAGAGTCGTTCTTTACCTCGAGCTTGATAGCGCCCTCTACGGCATTAGCCTCCGATGATGCTGCGCCGAGAGTGCCTGCCTCGCCGCCATTGCAGCGAACAACGAAGGTCATATCCTCAACGAACTTGATGCCCTTAGCCGAGTGATACTTGCCATCCGCCTTGAGCACTACATCCTCCACGCGGTTGTTACCCTCGAATGAGCCGAAGATAGACCAGCGCTTCTCGCCGGGCTTCAATGCCTCCACTGCCTCCTCGGGATTTGTACCCTCGGTCATGATGCGGTAGCCCGAAAGGTCGGTGCTAAGGTAGATATCGTAGCGTCCAGCCTCCGAAACATGGATGTTGCTACCCCACGACTTTGCCTCATAGATGGTGTTGGGCTCAGCAGCCTGACCATTACCACCATAGCACTTCTCTGTGCCGTTGAACACGAAATTGAAGTTATCATCTGCCGCAAGGTCGAAGCCCTTAACCACGAAGAAGTCGCCCTCCTCGGTCATTGCCGCAGCATCCTTCTTTGCCCAGTCGTTCATTGTGCCGTTGATAGCCCAGCCCTCAACATACTCGGGTTCGTTGCCACCACCATTCACTACGCCAGCCTGCTTAACAGTAACCTCGATAGACAGATCATTGATTGAGGCCTTGATGACTGCCTCGCGCGCCTCCTCCGAGTCGTTTGCTGCAACCTCGAAGTTGATTACAGACATGATTACATCAACCTCTGCGGCAACAGTAATCCAGTCAGCCTCACACTCTACATCGAGCTGTTTGCCCGTTGTAGGCTTCAGATTGCCATTTTCATTGACCTGACCAGGGGTATAATTGAATGTTATCTGACCCTCGCCACCCTCAGCGTCGAACTCCATAATCTCTGCCGAGGTAAGCTCCAACTTGGGCTGCTTGGGCTGCTCCACAGGAGCATCGGGACCCTCACCACATGCTACGAAGAGCATGGGGAGAGCCAACAATGAATACAAAAACTTTTTCATTTAGTTTGTAGTATTTATAAATTTCTCATTGACCTATTTGAGGTACTTATCCAACCAGCTGAAGAACTCGCGGTTCCAAACCACGCTGTTCTGTGGCTGGAATACCTGGTGTGCCTCGTTCTCGAACGATACAAGGCGAGCGTCGATGCCCTGAACACGTGCTGCGGTGAATGCCTCGAGTGACTGGCTGTAAGGAATACGATAGTCCTTCTCGCCTGTGATAATCATGATAGGGCTATCCCAGTTTGCCACCTTCTTGTGAGGTGAGTTAGCGTATGAGCGCATTGCTGTTGCGTTGTCGGTCTCCCAGTATGCGCCACCATAGTCGTTAGTTACGAAGAAGAGCTCCTCAGTGTGACCATACATAGACTCGAAGTTGAAGATACCGCAGTGTGCGATGAATGCCTTGAAGCGACCCTCGTGTACGCCAGCGAGGTAGTATGTAGAGTAGCCACCATACGATGCAC
>JAEIGA010006285.1_pt1 | contig 18088 bp, 14 predicted proteins | sample 9270691 | NCBI WGS metagenome assembly JAEIGA01 (sample SAMN17057246, study PRJNA624740) | gut metagenome | biome: biome; isolation source: fecal sample | host: Bos grunniens | place: China: Xizang | collected 2019
TCAGAAGGCTGTCCCCCGAAGGTCGTCTCATCTCTTTCGACAGAGACAGCGACGCCATCGCGAACAAGCCGGATGACGACAGGCTCACACTCATCAGAAGCGACTTCAGATGGATCCACAACCACATCCTCCATCAGGGATATGCGGAAGGCATCGATGGAGTGCTCGCGGACCTGGGAGTCTCGTCACATCAGTTCGACACTGCGGAAAGAGGCTTCTCGTTCAGATACGATGCTCCGCTGGACATGAGGATGAACCAGGAGGCACAGACCACAGCTGCCGACATAATCAACGGATATGAGCAGGAGGAGCTGGAAAGGATTCTGAGACTCTACGGAGAGGTGGACAACAGCAGAAGGATCGCCCAGCTGATCTGCAAGGCCAGGGAGCAGAGTCCGATCGGAACGACGGCACAGCTCGGAAGCGCCATCGGGAGCGCACTCCCGAAATTCGCCGAGCACAAGTTCCTTGCAAAGGTCTATCAGGCGCTCAGAATCGAGGTCAACCAGGAGATGAAGTCTCTTGAGAAGTTCCTCAGCGGGGCGGCCAGGTCGCTCAGGAGCGGCGGAAAGATGGTCATCATCACCTACCACTCCCTGGAAGACAGGATGGTGAAGAACTTCATAAAGGCAGGCAACATCGAAGGCAAGGCGGAGAAGGATTTCTACGGCAATATCACTGCTCCTCTGAGAGCCGTGAACAGAAAGCCGATCCTGCCTCAGGAAAGCGAGATTTCATCAAACACAAGAGCAAGAAGTGCAAAACTCAGAATAGCGGAAAAGATATGAAGCGGTTCAAGGATATAAGATGGAAGGCAATCGGAAAGGCGATAGGAGCGTTCTTCCTGTCCCTTGGACGAGGAGACCTGCTTCTGAGGATGAGGGTGGACAAGGCGTTACCATATATATTATATGCATTTCTGCTCGGCTGCATAAGCATCTGGATGAGCTACCGGACAGAACAGACAATGCTCAAGGTACAGAACAACGAAAGGACAATCAGGACTCTGAAGATATACAACGCTCAAATGACATACGAGCTAGTGGGACTGGACAGGTTAAGCACAGTCGAGACAATGCTCGAAGAAATGGGTTCGGAAGTGAAGGCGCCGCAGAAGCCGGCAGACATACTCAAATAAGATGGAGAAGGAAAAGAACATGACACAGAAGAGAAACAGGGTCAGCATGATCCTGTGGGGTCTTTATTGTCTGTTCCTCCTGCTGTCTCTCGTCCTGATAATCAAGATCTGCGTCCTCCAGTTCGGATGGGAGCCGGATCAGGCTCTGGTCAGATATTTCCAGCCGAAGAGATACCGTCAGGTGGAGAAGCCCGAAAGGGGCGCCATCATGGACTGCAACGGAAAGCTTCTGGCCATCTCCATCCCGATGTATAACATCAACATGGACTGCACTGTGCGCAAGGACGAGTTTGCCCGCGCCAAGACAGCCAGAAGACGCGACTCTCTGGAAAACGACTGGAAGGCAAAGGCAAAGGCATTGAGCAGGGAACTGCCGAAAGTGCTTGCAAAGGACGGCAAGGATGCGGACTACTATTACAATCTCATCATAAGCAACAGGGAGTCGAATCTCAAGGGCAGGAAGAACGTTCAGATAACGAAGAACATCGACCACGAGACTTATCTGAAACTGCTGGAGCTGCCTCTTTTCAACGAAGGCAGGTTCAAGAGCGGTCTCATAAAGACTGAGATCGACACAAGGAAGTACCCTTACGGGAGCCTGGCCGGAAGAGTGATCGGAGATGTAAGGATCAACAAGGAGCACCCGGAGGAAAGCCGCTTCCTCGGAATCGAGGGCAAGTATGACTATATACTCCACGGCACCGAAGGATCCCAGTGGATGAAGCGCACCGACAAGGGCAGCATCGTGGATCAGGACAGCACGATCATTGAGGTCGTTCACGGCCAGGACATAAGGACCACCCTTGACATCGACATCCAGGACATAGCAGACAGGGCACTCAGAAAGCATATTGCCGAAGACGACGCCATAGAAGGCGGATGCGTCGTGGTTATGGATGTGAAGACAGGTGGCGTGAAGGCCATGGTGAATCTGCAGAAGAACAGCAAGGGAGTTCTCGGAGAAAACTACAACATGGCAATCGGTAGACCGGGAGAGCCAGGTTCCATCTTCAAGGCAGTGACTCTGGCGACCCTTCTGGAAGACGGACACGTCACGCTTGGCACAAAGATCCCTACCAACCACGGTAAGATGGCCGACCTGAGCAAGATAAGGGACGACCAGTATATCAAGGACTACGAGAAGAACAAGAACACAGACAGGATAAGTATCCTGGACGGATTCAAGATATCGTCCAACTACGTGTTCAGAAGACTTACGATAGACAACTATCAGGAAAATCCTCAGGGATTCATCCACAGGCTGTACGACTACCATCTGAACGATTCGTATGAGTTTGACCTCACCGAGAAAGGCGGCACAAGGTCAAGGATCCAGGACTCGGACAGCAAATATTACCTTGCATCCGCTGCCATCGGATATTCCATCATGCAGACTCCGCTGAACATGGTGACGTTCTACAACGCCATCGCCAACAACGGAAAGATGATGAAGCCGTATCTGATCGAATCGTTCGAAGCCGCAGGCAAACCGGTCATGAAGTTCGGTCCGCAGATTCTCAGCGGTTCCATATTCTCGAAAGCGACTGCCGACACTCTGACAAGAGCGCTGAAGATGGTGACACTGGAAGGAACGGCGACACGGCTGAAGAACGCCAAATGCGTCGTTGCAGGAAAGACAGGAACCGCCAGGACAGTGCTCAGTCCGGATGAGAATCCTCTGAAGAACGACCCGTATGTTTCAGAAAACGGTGAAAGAAAGTACCAGGCGACATTCGTGGGATTCTTCCCGGCAGATGAGCCGAAGTACACCGCGATTGTAGTGGTCTACACCAGACCTACAAAGGGAAGCGTTTACGGAGGTGTGATTCCGGCCAAGACTTTCAGGGAGATCGTGGACAATCTCTGGTCGCTGGACAGTTCCTGGGGAGAAGACCTCCAGGCAAGAGCAAAGGTTCCTGAGATGAGGCCTGAATATATAGGAACGCGCAAAGGGTCCTCGATTCCGGTGCCGGATGTGAAGGGAATGGGGCTGAAGGATGCGATATACGCAATCGAGAACAACGGATACAGATGCCATTACGAAGGAATCGGTCATGTCGTAAGCCAGATTCCTGCGGCAGGAAAGTGCTGTGGAAAAGGTGAAATCATAAAGCTTGTGCTCAGATGAGACTCGACAGAATATTAAAGGACAGCGGCTGCCATCTTGAGGGAAGGCATGGTGCGGTCGAGGTAAGCTCGATCTGCTGCGATTCAAGGAAGGTTTCCTATGGATCGCTTTTCGTGGCGATAAAGGGCTTTGCCAGTGACGGCCACGACTATATAGCCACTGCCATCGGCAAGGGGGCACGCGTGATCGTGTTCGAAGATCAGCAGGCATACGAAAGGCAGACGGCATCGCTTGACATGGAGGGAGTGATTGCGGTGCAGACGGAATCATCCAGACATGCGATGGCAATCATCGCCGCGAACTTTTATGACAACCCGTCACACAAGCTTACACTTGTGGGAATCACGGGGACAAATGGAAAGACTACGACAGTGACGCTCCTGCACAGGATGTTCACCGCCATGGGATACAGCTGCGGACTGCTTTCCACGATTGCCAACTATGTGGGAACACAGGGAACCGAGGCGGTCAACACCACTTCTGACCCTCTCACAATCAACTCACTGCTTGCACAGATGGTGGAAGCAGGCTGCGAATACTGCTTCATGGAAGTGAGTTCGATCGGAGTGGAACAGGAAAGAGTGGCCGGACTGAAATTCAAGGCAGGAATATTCTCCAACCTGACTCACGACCATCTTGACTACCACAAGACCTTCGCGGAATACCTCAGGTGCAAGAAGCTTTTCTTTGACACCCTGCCGGCCGATGCCTACGCCATCATCAACATTGATGACAGGAACGGTCTGGTGATGGTGCAGAACACCAAGGCGAAAGTGGTGACATACTCGCTCAGAAGCATAGCGGACCACACCTGCAGGATCATAGAGCAGAGCTTTGAGGGCATGCTGCTCAAGACCGACGGAGTCGAGAGCTGGAGCTGTCTGATCGGTCAGCACAACGCTTACAATCTGCTTGCGATATACACGACAGCTGTAGTGCTGGGAGCTGATCCGGAAGAGACTCTTGTGGCGATGAGCACACTGAGACCGGCACCGGGAAGACTTGAGAACATGAGAGGTCCGAAAGACATATCCGTGATCATCGACTACGCGCACACACCGGACGCATTGGAGAACGTTCTCAAGACATTACGCGAAATCGCTCCGGACAGAGAGCTCATCTGCGTGTTCGGCTGCGGAGGAGACAGGGACAGGGCCAAGAGACCGGAAATGGGAAGAATCGCGCAGAAGATGGCTGACAGGATCGTCGTGACTTCCGACAACAGCAGAACGGAAAAGACGGCGGACATCATGGCTCAGATCAAGGAAGGGATGGACATCTCGGGAAAGGCGAAGTCACTTTTCATCGAGGACCGCGAACAGGCCATCAGGACAGCAGTGATGCTGGCGGGACAGGGAGCAACCATCCTCCTTGCAGGGAAGGGACACGAGACATACCAGATCATAGGAACGGAAAAGACACATTTTGACGAGAAGGAAATCGTCGCGGAAGCATTCAGGACAATAGAATAGGATATGATATACCATTTAGTAGAATACCTCAGGGGCACAGGGCTGGACATTCCCGGAATGGGACTGTTCAACTATCTGTCTTTCAGAGCCATCAGCGCATTTACCATCGCACTGGTCGTTTCGATCTTCGCCGGAAAAAGGATCATAAGGTGGATTCAGAAGAAGCAGATCGGAGAGGAGATCCGTGACCTCGGACTTGAAGGACAGATGCAGAAGAAGGGCACACCTACTATGGGAGGGATCATCATCTTCCTTGCCATCATGGTTCCCGTGCTGCTTTTTGCCGACCTGACAAACATATACACCATACTCCTGCTCATAAGTTCCGTATGGTTCTTCCTGATCGGATTTGCTGACGACTACATCAAGGTGTTCAGAAAGAACAAGGAAGGTCTGAGCGCAAAGGCAAAACTTGTCGCCCAGTCACTGCTGGGTCTTGCTATCGGACTTGCAGTGTGCTTCAGCGACCAGATAGTGATCCGTGAGGATGTCAGCATTGCTGAGACTATCACCATCGACGCAGTAGAAGACAGCACTGCTGCAGAAGCAGAGATATCCCTCATTGAGAAGCATGACGTGGTGAAGAGCACAAAGACGACGATTCCGTTCATCAAGAACCACGAATTCGACTATAAGTGGCTCTCTCCTTTCAAGGGAACATGGGGCTGGTACTGCAAATGGGGCATATATGTGCTGATGATCATCATCGTCATAACCGCATGCTCCAACGGAGTGAATCTGACTGACGGAATGGACGGCCTTGCCACAGGCACATCAGCGATAGTCGGAGTCGTGCTGGGAATATTCGCATGGCTGTCAGGCAATATAGTGAACTCAGAATATCTGAACATCATGTACATCCCGGGAAGCGGAGAACTTGCTGTCTTCATGTCGGCTTTTGTGGGAGCGCTGATCGGATTCCTGTGGTATAACTCATTCCCTGCCCAGGTCTTCATGGGAGACACAGGAAGCCTGATGCTCGGAGGAATAATAGGCGTGTGCGCCATACTCATCAGGAAGGAGCTTCTCCTCCCGATCCTGTGCGGAATCTTCTTCGTGGAGAGCCTCTCAGTGATGATGCAGACATTCTACTTCAAATATACAAAGAAGAAATATGGTGAAGGCAAGAGGGTGTTCAAGATGGCGCCTCTCCACCATCACTACCAGAAGGAAGGCATTCCGGCTCTGATCAAGAATCCGGTCAAGGCCATTCCGGAAGCAAAGATAGTGGTCAGATTCTGGATCATCGGGATCATACTCGCAGTGGTTACAATAGCATTATTGAAGGTCAGATAACATTACGTATATGTCAAGAATAGTAGTTTTAGGTGGTGGTGAAAGCGGAGTAGGCTCCGCAGTACTCGCAAAGGTCAAGGGATTCGATGTATTCCTCTCAGATATGGGCAAGCTGTCCGAGAAATATTCTGCCATGCTCAAGGAATGGGATATTCCTTTCGAGCAGGGACAGCATACTGAAGACCTGATCCTCAATGCAGATGAAGTCATCAAGAGCCCGGGAATCCCGGAAACGGCTCTGATGGTGCAGAAGGTGCTCGACAAAGGAATCGGTGTGATTTCCGAGATCGAGTTCGCTGGAAGGTATGACTCTGCAAAGAAGGTTTGCATCACAGGAAGCAACGGAAAGACCACGACCACATCGCTCATCTACCATCTTCTCCAGCAGGCCGGCCTGAACGTCGGGCTCGGCGGAAACATCGGAAAGAGTTACGCCTATCAGGTAGCAACCGAGCAGCATGACATCTATGTCCTGGAACTGAGCAGCTTCCAGCTTGACAACGTATATGACTTCAAGGCTGACATAGCGATCATCACCAACATAACCCCTGACCATCTTGACAGGTACGGCTACAACATGGAGAACTACGTAAAGTCGAAGTTCCGCATCACACGCAACATGTCGAGTGAGGACTGCTTCATTTTCTGTTCTGACGATGAGATCACGATAAACCATCTGAACAAGATCGTCGTACAGGCACAGAAGCTCCCGTTCACTCAGAAGAACGAGGTGGAGCAGGGTGCTTTCGTAAAGGAGGACAGGATGGTCGTAAGATACAAGGAGCAGGAGTGCGACATGTATCTTCAGGAGCTTGCCCTGGGAGGAAAGCACAATGTATATAATTCCATGGCTGCCGCACTTGCAGCAAAGGCAATGGACATTGACAACCAGGTGATCAGAGACGGACTCGCTACATTCCAGGCTGTGGAGCATAGGCTTGAAAACGTGCTCAGCATCAGGGAGGTCCTTTATATCAACGACTCGAAGGCCACGAATGTGGATGCCGCATGGTACGCTCTCGAGTGCCAGACAAGGCCGGTGATCTGGATCGTCGGAGGTACCGACAAGGGTAATGATTATTCCACCCTTGTTGACCTCGCCAGGGAGAAGGTCAAGGCAATCATCTGCATGGGTCTGGACAATGCCAAGATACATGCGGCATTCGAGGGTGTCGTACCACAGATGCACGACGTGGCCTCTGCTAAGGATGCAGTGAAACTTGCCGACAGTCTGGCAGTTGCAGGAGACGTAGTGCTCCTGTCACCATGCTGCGCAAGCTTCGATCTGTTCAAGAACTACGAAGACAGAGGAAGACAGTTCAAGGAAGCAGTAAGGAACCTATAAAGATGAGACAGAACAGCAAGAGACATGAAGAACCGTCCAAGGGAAGGTTCTGGAACTTCATCGACAATATCGAAGGTGATAAGGTCGTATGGGTCATTGTGTTCATGCTCATCATATTTTCGGTATTGGCCATCTTCTCCTCTACCTCGCTTCTGAAGGAAGGTAGCAAGGACAGGATGGATTTCATCAGGGACCATATCGTGGTGGTCGGCATCGGACTTGCCCTTATAGCCGGCCTATACAACATCAAGAAGATCGGGGTGTTCAGGGTTCTGTCCCAGCTCGGATTCGGGCTCTCCATGCTCCTTCTGCTGATTCTGGACCTGCATGTGAAGATTCCAGGAGTGATAGAGGCGGAGTACATCAACGGGGCGTGGCGAACCTTGAGAATTGCAGGATTCCAGATGCATGTGTTCGAGGTCGTGAAAGTCGCGATGGTACTGTATCTCGCATGGGCCCTGCACGCCTATAAGGAAGATGAGGAGGCTCAGAAGAAGAGAAAGCCGAGCAAATACATGAAGATCTGCAACTCCTTCTCCGGAAACAAGACCTTCGGATTCCTTGCAAAGCCGTTCTGGAAGAGGATGATATATATGTATATGCCTATCCTCATCGTCTGCGTCCTCGTTCTGATGGGAAGCGGTTCCAGTGCAGTATTCATCGGGGCCATACTCATCGCTGTTCTTCTGGTGGGAGGAGCTCCTTTCAAGGAGATAGGAATGGCGGCGGCAGCAGGAATCGCCACTCTTGCACTGATTGTAGGTGTCTATAAGGCGACTGACGGCAAAGTCTTCCCGGCATTCGAAAGAGTAGCCACCATGCTTACAAGAGTCGGAGCGGACTACGATGTGGAAAGGCTCAAGACCCTTAGGGAAGGATCCCGTGAGTTCTACGACGAACTGGATAATATCAAGCAGCCATACAGTGCGATGATCGCAGTCCACGAAGGAGGAATCATTGGCAAGGGAATAGGCGGCAGCACACAGAAATATGTGGTTTCCAACATATACGGAGACTACATGTTCAGTTTCATCGTCGAGGAATATGGACTTGTTGGCGGAATACTAATAATATTGCTATATGTGAGTCTCCTTGCCAGAGGGTCGCTCATCGCCAGCAAGTGCAACAACGAATATGCTAAGATTGCCGTGGGAGGGCTAAGCGTGCTGATCACAGGACAGGCATTCATGCATATGATGGTGAACGTCAATATCGGTCCGATGACCGGACAAACCCTGCCTCTTATAAGTCACGGAAGTTTTGCGTTTCTGGTCTTCTGCATCGCATTCGGAGTGATACTCTCGATAAGCAGGATGGCACGAAATCAGATCCGGGAGGAGGAAGAGGCGGCAGTTCCGCTATATGAAAGCGAGAGCCGGGACGACATCCAGGCCAGCATGGACATTCTCGAACAGATTGATGAGATATGATATGGGATACAGAACACTCAAGGTAATCATAAGCGGAGGGGGTACGGGAGGACATATCTTCCCTGCCCTTTCCATCGCTAATAAGCTCAAGGAAGTGAATCCTGAGACCGAGATTCTCTTTGTGGGAGCAGAGGGAAGGATGGAGATGGAGAAGGTGCCGGCAGCTGGGTATAAGATCATCGGGCTTCCGATAGCGGGCTTGCAGAGACGGCTCACTATGAGCAATTTCGCCCTTCCGTTCAAGGTGCTGAAAAGTCTCAGGATGGCAAAGAAGACACTGAAGGAATTCAGGCCTGACATTGCGATCGGAGTGGGAGGATATGCCAGCGCTCCCCTTCTGTGGGCTGCGGGACGACTCGGGATTCCGACGCTTATCCAGGAACAGAACGGATTTGCCGGACTGACGAACAAGATACTTGGCAGGAAAGCAAAGAGCATCTGCGTGGCTTACGAAGGGATGGAGAGATTCTTCCCGGCAGACAGGATCGTGATGAGCGGCAACCCTATCAGAAAGGACATAGTGCCGGCAACACCTGGAATGAAGGAAGAGGCATATGAGTTCTACGGGCTGGATCCGCAGAAGAAGCATATCTTCGTGGTGGGCGGAAGTCTCGGAAGCAGGACGCTCAACGAGGCGGTTCAGAAATGGATAAGGGAAGGCTGTCCGGCCGGGGAGAACATCGAAATGATCTGGCAGTGCGGCAAATACTACAAGGCGTCCATCGACGGATTCATGGAGGAGATGGCTGCCGGCGGCAGAGACCTTTCCCACATCAGGCATTCCGACTTCATCCAGAGGATGGACCTTGCATATGCCGCAGCGGACGTGGTCATTTCCCGCTCGGGGGCAAGTTCTGTTTCGGAGTTGTGTGCTGCAGAAAAGGCGACCATATTCGTGCCTTCGCCAAACGTGACAGAGGACCATCAGACACATAATGCCATGGCTCTGGTGAACAAGGATGCCGCCCTGATGGTAAAGGATGTAGAAGCAGCAGAAAAACTGATGGAGACGGCATGCAGGCTGATAGAAAATCCTGAAAGAATCGCTCTATTGGAAGAGAACATCGGCAAGCATGCCCTCAGAGATGCGGCACAGACAATTGTAGATGAGATTTATAAAGTATTGGGATAGATGAAGAATATATATTTCATAGGAATCGGAGGCATCGGCATGAGTGCCATCGCAAGGTACTATAATGCCAAGGGATTCAAGGTGAGCGGATATGACAGGACCCCGTCTCCACTGACACATGCATTGGAGTCAGAGGGGATAGAGGTGCATTATACTGATGACATCTCATATATTCCCAATGAAGTGGAAGACACGCTGGTCGTGTACACTCCGGCCATTCCGGCCGATATGGGAGAACTCGTGTACGTACAGGAGAAAGGATATCGCGTGATCAAAAGATCCAGGATGCTGGGAGAAATTGCCGAGGGTCAGAGATGCATGGCAGTTGCAGGCACACACGGAAAGACCACGACCAGCACCATGACAAGCCACCTTTTCATGGACTCTGGAGAGGGTTGCTCGGCTTTCCTCGGTGGAATCTCGAAGAACTACAACAGCAATCTGCTCATCAGTCCAAATGACGTTATAGTTGCGGAAGCAGATGAGTTCGACCGCTCATTCCTCCAGCTGTTCCCTGAAATCGCCGTCATCACCTCCATGGATGCGGACCATCTTGACATCTACGGAGACGAGCAGCATGTCAAGGAGGCTTTCAAGGCATTCGCTTCACAGGTGAGCGGAACTGTGATAATCAAGCACGGACTTGACATAACGCCGGCGGACACCTCTGCCAGGATCAGGACATATTCATTCGGAAATCCGGAAGCTGACTTCCATGCAGAGCCTTTGGAGGACGGACACTTCAACCTCCACTACCCGGGAGGGGTGATAGAGGACTGCGTCGTGGGCATACCGGGATGGGTGAATGTTGAGAATGCAACTGCAGCATCAGCAATAGCACTGACATATGGAATCGCTCCTGAGAAGATAAAGAGAGCCCTTGCTTCATTCAGCGGGGTAAGGAGAAGGTTCGACATCCAGGTCAGGAAACCAGGATGCGTATATATCGACGACTACGCCCACCACCCGGAGGAGATCAAGGCCGCCCTCAGTTCGATCCGACGCGCCTATCCTTCGTCGAAACTCACTGCTGTGTTCCAGCCCCATCTCTACACAAGGACAAGGGACTTTGCACCGGAATTCGCTCAGGCACTGAGCCTTGCCGACAAGGTGATACTCCTGGACATCTACCCTGCACGCGAACTGCCGATTCCTGGTGTGACCTCGGAAATCATATTCAAGGACATAACCTCAGAGAAGGTTCTGATCAGGAGGGAGGAACTCATGGGATATCTTCAGAACGAGCCGGTGGAAGTGCTTGTGACACTGGGCGCCGGAGACATAGACAGGTTTGTGGGAGAAATCGCAGAAATGCTTGACAGAAGATGAACAGGACTCTGAAATATATACTTATATCCGTGGCCGCCCTCGCACTGGCAGCTTGTTTTACGGCTTCCTATATAGCCGGAGTTCAGGCGCGCAGGACCATTGTATGCAAAAGCATAAGGATTGAGGTCCTCGACAGCGCGCAGAACAGTTTCGTGACAGCTGACGACATCAGGAAATTCATCCGCAAAAGCTGCGGGGAACTGGTGGGTGAGCCGCTGGACAGCATAGACCTGGTCAAGGTGGAAAAGGCTGTTGACAGCAGGAGCGCTGTCCTGAAGAGCCAGGCATATGTGACCAGGGACAGCATCCTCAACATAAAGGTCACCCAGCGCAGGCCTGTGGTAAGGTTCCAGAAGAAGGACGGAGGATTCTATGCAGATGCCGAAGGATATATATTCCCGTTGCAAAGCACTTATGCCTCGCATGTGCAGATAATAGACGGGGACATTCCTCTTGCAGCCAACAGCGGCTATAAGGGAGACATCACCGACCCGAAGGAGAAAGAGTGGTTCAAGAGTGTGATGAATGTTGTCAACTATATGGAAGACAGCAGATTATGGAAAGGAAAGATTGTACAGATTTCAGTTGACTCAAAAGGAAACCTGACTCTGATTCCACGGGAGGGCAATGAAAGGTTCCTGTTCGGTCAGCCACACTCTCTGGTGGAGAAGTTCGGCAAGATGGAAAGATATTACACCACCATCGTTCCCGAAAAAGGGAGCAGCCGTTACAAAAGAGTCGATGTGAGATTCAAGGATCAGATTGTATGCAGATAAAGGATAACAATATGGGAATGACAGACAAACATATCGTTGCAATAGACCTGGGCACTTCGAAGATCGCCCTTACCGTTGCAAAGGTCAACGGTAACGACATCCAGGTCATATATTACAAGGAGACACCTTCTGCCGGCATCAAGAACAGCAGCGTCTTCAATCCGAGTCATGTCACAGGGCCTCTCGGAGAAGCTGTGCGTGAGGCTGAGGAGAATCTCGGCATAAAGATAACACAGGCTGTGGTCGGTATGCCGCGGTACCCCATCAGGCAGGAAAGCAACACCGGCAAGATCGAGGACAGAGGCTGCGACACTGACATCACAGCCGAGAATATCGCCGAACTCAAGAGATTCGCCCAGGACTCCTATCCGCTCAACGACCCGGGCAGGGAGGCAATATATGGTGCTGTCGCCCAGTCATTCTCTGACGGAGAAAATTTCCAGATAATTGAAAACGAAATCATCGGAATGACAAGCGATGTCCTTGAAGGCAATTTCAAGATATTCATCGGAAAGAAGAGCGATCTGACAAAGATAGACCTTGCGATGAACAAGTCCGGTCTGTCAGCGGTACGCAAATACTTCACAGCCGACTCCACGGCAAAGGCTGTTCTGGAATATTCCGAGATGGAAAACGGAGTGGCCCTCATCGATTTCGGTGCGGGATGCACATCTGTTTCCATATATCACGGGAACATCATGAGGCATTATGCTTCGATTCCGTTCGGAGGAAGAAACATCACCGACGACATCAAGAGCGAATGCCAGATTTCAGCAAAGCTTGCCGAAAACATAAAGAAGGCCTTCGGAGCATGTATGCCGGACAAGCTGCAGAATCTTGGAGAAAAGGTCATACATATAAAGAGCAACACCAGCGAACCTGACAAGCAGCTCCCGGTGAAGTACCTTTCCGAAATCATCACTGCCCGGGTGGAGGAAATCCTGATGGCCATCCTGTATGAGATTCAGGAAAGCGGATTCGCCGACATGCTCAGAAGCGGGATCGTGGTGACAGGAGGCTGTGCCCTGCTTCCTAATCTGGGAACGTTCATAAACGAAATTTCCGGATTCAGGGTGAGGATGGGATATCCGAAACGATATTTCTCATGCCAGGGATGTGACGGCATCTTCGAACCATCTGCTACGTCATCTGTCGGTCTTATCCTTGCGGCAAGCGAAAGAGCCGAATTCAACTGTGCCCTTTACAGGGAAGATAAACCGGAAGACAAGCCTGCCGAGGATGAGAATCCGAATGGAGAACTGTTCTCCGACCAGGCTATGGAAGGTGTGGTGGTCTCAGTGCCTGACCGGGGTCCTAAACAGCCTGAAAGCAAGACACCTAAGGTCACATGGACTGAAAAGGTCACGACATTCGTGGGCAACCTGTTCGAGACTGTAATGAATGATGTTGAAAGCGAACATTAGGAGGACTTGATATGATTGATATATTTGAGAACAACGTGGAACTGACTCCGACTGACTGGGTCACTACGGATTCAATTATAAAGGTGATCGGTGTAGGCGGCGGAGGCTGCAATGCCGTGAACTACATGTACAACCAGAAGATAGAAGGATGCACCTTCATCGTCTGCAACACGGACTCGCAGGCTCTTGACAAGTGCGACGTACCGATCAAGATCCAGCTCGGAGAAGGTCTGGGAGCGGGAACCAACCCTACGGAAGGACGAAATGCCGCCCTCAACTCACAGGATGAGATCGCTGCCAAGGTGCTGGACAACAACACCGACATGCTCTTCATCACAGCCGGCATGGGTGGCGGTACCGGCACTGGTGCCGCACCGGTAATTGCAGCAATGGCAAAGAAGAAGGGAATCCTCACAGTGGGAGTCGTGACCATTCCGTTCAGAAACCAGGGCAACGAAACTATGTCGAAGGCCATAGACGGAATCAACGAACTGGAAAAGAATGTGGACAGCCTTCTGATAATCGACAACGAGAAACTGTTCGACTTCTATGGAGACCTGCTGCTTCAGGATGCCTTCCCTAAGGCGGATGAGGTTCTGGCTACCGCAGTCCGCGGAATCACCGAAATCATCAAGAAGCGCGGATATATCAATGTGGACTTCAAGGATGTGAAGACCATGATGAAGAACAGCGGAATGGCCCTTATGGGATGCGGCACAGGAACCGGAGAGAACAGGATCGAGGATGCAGTGCGTCTGGCATTGGAGTCGCCGCTTCTTAATGACTTCGACCTCACGACAGCAAAGAATGTCCTTATCAACATCACAGTCGGAAAGAACGAGAAGGGAATGACCATGACCGAGCTCGGACGTGTCAGCGAACTGATAAAGAACTACACTGGAAAGGCCAACAACTTCAAGAGCGGTATCGTATATGAAGAGGATCCGGAATTCGGTGACAGGGTGAACATCACAGTGATCGCAACCGGCTTCAGGATGAGCATGCTGCTTCCTATGAACGACATGGGAAACATCATAATTATAGAAAGCGACTTTGAATATGACAAGGAGACATTCGCTGCGGAAAACATCGGAGAGCTCCCCGAGACGCGCAGCCAGAAGATCGGCTACAACAATGCGGAGATCAGAAAGAAGATAGTCTTCGAAGAAGGCAGAAAGCCGGCTCTTCTGGTGGCTGAAGGCCAGGACAAGAGCGAATTGGAGAATACAGCTGCAATCCGTAGAAAGACTCCTGCATCGGGGAAACGCGAGGAATAGGATTTTTTGTATATTTGCGACCGTTTTCGAATATAAGACTTTATGACAATGGAAAGAAAGACACGAGTTCGTTTTGCGCCGTCTCCGACAGGCCCGCTCCATATGGGCGGAGTCAGGACAGCACTCTATAACTATCTCTTCGCAAAGCAGCGCGGAGGAGACTTCATCATCAGAATCGAGGATACCGACTCACAGAGATTCGTCCCTGGAGCCGAGAAATATATAATAGAAGCCCTGAACTGGTGCGGCATAATCCCCGATGAAGGCGTGGATGCAGAAGGAAATGTTGTGGAGACCGCTTCTGAGCGTCATCCGCATGCACCTTACAGGCAGAGCCAGAGAAAGCCTCTCTACCGTCAGTATGCAGAACAGCTTGTTGCGGCAGGTCATGCATATTATGCATTTGACACAGCTGAGGAGCTGGGAGCAAAGCGTGCTGAAATGGAGGCTGCCGGGCAGACCTTCATCTATGGCCAGACAACACGCATGAGCCTTCGCAACTCCCTCTCTCTTCCGGAAAGCGAGTGGAAGGAACTTCTGGAGACACGCACAGACTGGACGATCCGTTTCAAGATGCCGGAGAACAGGGTCGTGAAGATGGACGACCTGATCCGTGGCCATGTCGAAGTGAACACATCCACTCTCGATGACAAGGTCCTCTGGAAAAGGGCTGACGAACTGCCAACATACCATCTTGCAAACATAGTCGACGACCACCTCATGGAGATCACCGAGGTGATCCGCGGCGAGGAGTGGCTCCCGTCACTTCCGCTTCACTACCTCCTTTACGAGGCATTCGGATGGACTGAGACACAGCCACGTTTCGCCCATCTGTCACTTCTTCTCAAGCCTGACGGAAAGGGCAAGCTGAGCAAGCGCGACGGTGACCGTCTGGGCTTCCCTGTCTTCCCGCTCAGATGGGTGAACGCCGAGGGTGAAGTATCTCGCGGATATCGTGAAGACGGATATTTCCCTGAAGCTTTCGTGAACCTTCTGGCAATGCTCGGATGGAATCCGGGAACTGAGCAGGAACTCTTCTCACTTGAGGAACTTGTCGGAGCTTTCTCGCTCGAAAGAGTCGTCAAGTCAGGAGCACGTTTCAATGCCGAGAAGGCAAAATGGTACAACAAGGAGTATCTCCGCATGAAGCCGGTGGAGGAGCTTGCCTCGGAGTTTATCCCTGTGCTTGAGTCACACGGCCTTCAGATCGTGGACTGCCCTGCATGCGCTCTCACTGCCGGTTCCGAGATGACTGTAAGCGGAGCTGACTTCGAAAACAGGATATTCTCACGCCAGTATGTGGAGAGAATCGTGGCGCTGATCCAGGAAAGAGCCACATTCGTAGCCGACTTCTGGGACATCGCTCCGTACCTCTTTGTGGCTCCTGCCGCATTTGTGGAGAAGGACGCCGCAAAGTTCTGGAAGGAAGAGAACTACACTCTCGCTCTCAAGGTGGCCGACTTCATCCTCGGATTCGAAGGAGAATTCACCAAGGAAGCGCTTGAAGGACCGCTTGAAGAGTATATCCGCGGCAACGAATGGCCTATGGGCAAGGTGATGAACTGCCTCAGACTCGCAATGGTAGGCGGATCGAACGGTCTTGGAATCGCAGACATCGTGACCCTGATCGGCAAGAAGGAGTTCGCAAAGAGAATAGACTTCATCAAGAACACGCTCGGCTGCTAACCGATACATTATTCTGGAAAGTCGGAGAGAAGGTCTATCTTTTCTCCGACTTTTTCTTTATCCTGCTTCGATAAATCTCGACACCTATCAATATCCAGCACAACACTGATAATATGATAGAAATGACTGATGACGGATGCATAATCTATATACCATTTTTGTAGTAGAACAATCCCACAACCAATGTACTTACTGCTATAACTACCCCGATAGTGTAGGTCATGAAAATAGAGCCAGACATATCATTAAAGAAAGTAGTTATAAGCACAGCTGTCAATATATATTTTGAGATATCGATCATATAATCTCCAAATCGCTTTTTGACAGAATGGTTCTTCTTCCCCTTGCTCATCACAAAAATAAATTAAATTCAACAAACCTCAAAATCAAGCGCTCCGGGACAAAGAAAGAATATATCTGTCGGAAAAGTGTTGTTTTTGATAAAAGACAACAAAGTTTTTCTCTTTTTTAGTCAAATTTCTTTTTTTTAGTCTGCGTCGGGGTTATCTTTGCGTCCGGAATAAACTTTTTTCAGATATGAAGATCGGAATATGCAACGACCACGCTGGCGTGGAGTACAAGAACCGACTTGTGGAATACCTCACAGGCAAAGGTCACGAGATGGTTAATTTCGGAACCGACACCACTGCAAGCATGGACTATCCTGACGTGGCTCACCGTCTGGCAACCGCAGTTGAAAACGGAGAAGTGGAACTTGGAATCGCATTCTGCGGCACAGGAAACGGAATGGCCATGGCCCTGAACAAACATCAGGGAATCCGTGCAGGACTCTGCTGGTCTGCGGAAATCGGCAAGCTGATAAAGCAGCACAACAATGCCAATATCCTGGTCATGCCTGCCCGTTTCATTCCTTTTGAGACAGTCATCGAAATATGCGACGCATGGCTGGATGAGGAGTTCGAGGGAGGACGTCATCAGACCCGCATCGACAAGATACCTTGTAAATAATCAGACTTGGAAGCATTGATACTTACCCCGGAGTCCCCTGCCCTTTCAAGGAACATCGAGGACTATCCGGAAGGGATAATAATCCCCATAGACAAACCATACAGATGGACATCGGCGGACGTGATCAGAAAGGTCAAGTACGCCGCTATCCGTCATTTCGGAAAGAAGAACCTCAAGGTGGGCCATGCCGGCACCCTTGACCCTCTCGCAACCGGAGTTCTTCTGGTGTGCATAGGAAAGGCTACCAAACTGGCCGAGACACTTCAGTCGCACGACAAGGAATATGTTGCCAGAGTCACCTTCGGTGCGACCACACCGTCATATGACCTGGAAAAGGAGATCGACAGGTTCTTCCCATATGACCACATAACATCCGAGTCTGTTGCCGAGGCTCTGCCCGGCTTCATAGGAGAGCAGGAGCAGATCGCTCCCCTCTTTTCTGCCAAATCGGTGGACGGAGTCAGGGCATATGAGCTGGCCCGCAGACTCTATAAAGCCTCCGTCAGAGGGGAGGATGCTCTGGATGAGACGGCAAGGGAACTCATCAGAGTCTCTAAGATCAATATATCTGAACTGGAATTGGTTGAATTCACCTCAGGTCTCAGTATTCCGGAAAGCGGACTGGGTGGAAGGGGAGAAAACAACCCCTCCCACTCCTTCGGAGCGGGTCCCTCCCCCTGCGGCCA
>JAEIGA010006286.1_pt1 | contig 18088 bp, 15 predicted proteins | sample 9270691 | NCBI WGS metagenome assembly JAEIGA01 (sample SAMN17057246, study PRJNA624740) | gut metagenome | biome: biome; isolation source: fecal sample | host: Bos grunniens | place: China: Xizang | collected 2019
ACAAGGTGGCCTTTTTGAGTTTTACAAGTTGATTTTATAAGCAAGTTACAAGGTTTATTATGCTTATTAACACAAGGTATAAACTAAACCATTTGTAGTTTGCTTTTTTTATTACTTTTAGCATGGAATTTATGGCAACGTACCCACAAACACTTGCAGAAATCACGCCAAACACTAGTGGAATAATGTCTATATTTGTACTTTCATTAGTGGTTATTAAAGACAAAACTTGCATAAAAAGCGCTGCTAAAATTATAGGAATACTCATTAAAAAGGTAAAATTTGCGTTATTTTCCTTATCTATCTTTGCTAGATTGCCAAAGGTTATGGTAGAGCCACTCCTAGAAACGCCAGGTAGCACCCCTATCGCCTGCCCTAACCCCATAATTAAACTTGTTTTTGCGTTTATAGGTTTAATTAGACTTTTGGTATTTGCACATTTTTGGCATAAAAGCATTTGCCCTGCCGTTACTAAAAAGGTTATGGATAGTAGCCATCTGTTTTGTTCAAATAAAACATCTAAATCAAGCGCTAATGAAAAGATTAAACCTATCACCCCTGCAGGAATGGTCGCTAAAACAAGGTTAATTAGTTTAGGTTTGGCATTTTTTATAGTATCTAAAATTTGATTTTTCATTACTATAAAAACGGGAATTAACGTGCCAATATGTAGCGTTACACTATAAAAAAGTGTGTTTTCTTTTATGTTAAACCAGTTAGAAAGTAAAATTAAATGCCCGCTTGAAGAAACGGGCAAAAATTCTGCAAAACCTTGTACAGCACCCAAAATAATCGCTTGCCAAATTTCCATAATTTACCTACAAACAATTCGCAATTTTTTTATCTTTGGTGTATTAAGTTTTCATAAAAAGTATTGAAAAATCGTAAAAGCTTTTAGCATATAAGCCTTTGCCATCTAAAAAGGATTAGATGCAAGCAGGTCAAGGCTCTTGTTATTTTGCAAATGGAATAAACCTTGTTGGTTATGACAGTTGCAAAATGACAAAGAAACGATGAGATGCGTAGCATATAAGACTTTGTAAAATTGTCAAATACGAGCTAGGCTAGGCAAATCCCCGAAGATAATAGCACGCATATTTTCGAGGGGTTTAACGACGCATAGCGAAGTATATAAGACTTTTATAAAATTGTCAAATGCGAGCAAATCAAGGCAAGGGGTGCAGACAATAGCATGCATATTGGCAATCCCCTTAACGCCGAGTTGCGAAGTATTTCACGATTTTAGATTAGATTTATAAATTCTTTTACTGCAAAAGTTAATGTGCTATCCTTTGGTAGTGCTAGCCCTATAGCCCTAGTTGGCAGAATAGGATTAGTTTTAATTTCCATAAGACTGCCATTTTCTAATTCGTGCGCAACGAATTCTCTTGGAATACAAGCAATGCCTATGCCCATTTTTGCGAGTTCTACCATAAGTTCTAGGCTTGCAAGTTCAATTTCAGGGTGTAAGTGAATGCCTTGAGAGTGAGCAAAACTTACAATGGCTTGCCTTGTTGCAGTTGATAGTTCAAGCATCAATAGTGGATAGTCTTGTAACCTTTTAAGATCAACCACACCCTCGGTTAATTCTTTAAATCTATCACTACAAACAAAGGTGTCGTGTAGTTGCATTACTGTATTAGAAAGGTTAATATCGGTATCATCAATAGGAAGATTTACAAACCCGATATCCCCTTTATTGTGCTTTAGTAGTTCTATAGTTTCACTTGAAGTACCGTTTTGAAGTATCAAGTTAACGTTAGGATATTTTTCGTGATATTCTTTTATAATAGGCAACAAAAAGTGGGTGGCAACGGTGTCCGAAACGCAAATTCTAACCATGCCAGTAGCCGTATCTTTAAGTTCAACGTACTTACTTTCTGCATCATCTAAAAGTTTAAGTGCCTTTTCAACCCCTGCAAAAATTTGTTTGCCACCCGTTTCAGAAAGTTCCATACCCTTGTGAGTACGATTGAAAAGCTTGCCACCAAGTTGGGTTTCCAGTTGCTTTATGGCTTGAGAAACGGCAGGTTGAGAAATATATAGTTGCTCTGCTGCCTTTGTTAAACTACCACATTTAGCAACGGTATAAAACACTCTATAAAGTTCTAAATTTACCATAAATTATCCCCCTATTTACCAACGCAAAACTTGGAAAATATGTTGTTGATAATGTCTTCTGTTGCTGTCTTTCCTGAAATTTCGCCAAGTGCGTCCCAACCATCTTTAATGTCTATAGACAAAATGTCAAGTGGAACGATGTCTAAATTTTCAAGTGCTTGCTTGAACTTTTGGTTTGCCCTATCAAGAGCAAAGTAATGCCTTTCTTCGCAAAGGAAGTCCCCATTTAAGTCTATGCCTGCACCCACGGTTTTTTGCACTAAAAGTTGTTTTAATTGTTCTAAATTTTTCTTTTGCAAAGCAGAAATGCAAACGTCTGCAATTTCTAGTCTTTGTCCATTTTTATCAAGTTTGTTTTGTGCAACGATTAAATTTTCACCCTTAACTATATCGTAAATTTTTTGGTCTTCAGCACAAAAATCACTTCCGTCAATAACCAATAAAATAACGTCGCTTTCTTTTAGTATGCGCTTTGATAAACTTACGCCAATTTCTTCAATCTTGTCATCGCTTTCCCTAATGCCTGCAGTATCAGAAAAGTAAAATCTTACACCGTCAATATCAATATTGCCTTCTACAATATCACGGGTTGTGCCTGCAATGTCTGAAACGATAGCCTTTTCATAGTTAAGTAGTGCGTTGAGTAGTGAACTTTTACCTGTGTTCGGCTTACCAACAATACCTACTTTAACCCCGTCTTTCAAAGTCCTGCCGAGCCTATAAGTGCTTTTTAGTTTATCTACCTTTTGGGTAACTTCTATAAGTGCGTTTTTAACGTTAATGGTAGATTTAATTTGTAAATCTTCTTCAGGGAAATCCATGTCTGCATCAATTTCAGCAAGCGCATCAGTAATTAAATCTTGCATAGCAGTAATTTCATTGGTAAGCTTTTCCCTGTAAAGATAAAAACCTGCCTTAACGCCACTAACCGATTCACTGTTAATCATATCGATTAAGCCTTCAGCTGAAGAAAGTGAAAGCTTGCCGTTCATGAAAGCGCGTTTAGTAAATTCGCCATTGTTAGCAAGCCTTGCGCCAAGTGATAAGATTTTTCTTAAAATGCCTTTGGCGATAGCAACGCCACCATGAGAGTGGAATTCTACAACGTCTTCCCCAGTGAAACTCTTTGGGCCCTTAAAGTAAACGCACATTCCGTGGTCGCTAAAACCATCGGCATTGATTTGGCCAACGTACATTTTATTAGGCTCAAAGTTTTCAACAGGCGTTTTGCCTGCTGGTGCGAACATTTCTTTTGCTATTTTAAGAGAGTCATCGCCACTTATTCTTATTACGGCAACACCACTTGCAACAAGTGCTGTTGATATTGCTGAAATTGTATCAAATGTCATAATCTTTTTCCGTTTGTTTTGTTGTAAATTGATTTATTGTTTGTTCTGCCTTTTTAATTTAGGCTTTTAAAGTGTATAAAGTAAAAAGTTTTAACCACCCTTAAATAAAGGTGGTTAATTTTTTAGTAGTTATCGTCGTTATTATCATTATCAAACTCACTAAATGGTTCTTCAGGCTTACCACCAGCTTGTCTTGCACTAACATCATCCCAAGTTTTACCTTGATCTTGTTGGTTATTTGGGTTATTGTTAGTGTTGTATGGGTTATAAGGATTGTAAGGTGCGCCATAACGTGCGCCATACATTGACCTAACGTATTCATTAAAGTCAATTGCTTTTTTGTTTCTTATAACAAATACTAGCACTGGGAATAAACCGATAAATATTGATAAAATTGATGCAAAAGTATAGTTTTGTGGCCAATAAGTTTTGAATAGATTGATGTATACAAAAACTTCTACGATAGTTGCTGCAATGCCTAAAATTGTAGAAACAATATTTAATATTCTTAAAATATTGTTCATTAACACCAAAGATTCGCCATATGGAATAAAGTTTTCTTCAATAAGTATTCCAGAGTCTGGCATATATTCAGCAAGGCCTTCTATAACGGTTAATTCATCTAGTGCTATATAAATAGTTCTGTTGTGTATAACAATATATTCAAACAGTGGGAAGTAGGAAATAACTTGAATTGCTAAAGCAACAACTTCCGCAGCAGTAAACACTAAAGCAAGTATTAAAGCAAGTTGTGTAAAAGGTTTGTTAAAAAACTTGCCTTGCTTAATTAGTTTGCAAGCAATATACATCCAAAAAAATGGAATAAATGCAAGCCACTTTTTATCTACATTGTTTCTTTTTGCAAGGCCATAAAGACCAAAAGACCTTAATAGATAAAAGACAAACATAATTGCTAAACTTATACCACAATATATTAAAATTTGTTCAAAAGCAAGCGCCACAGGCTCACTTGTTAAAACTGTTTGTGAAGTAAACATTTTCTCTCCCTTTAGTAATAAATATAATTAACTTATTTTAATTATATCCATTTCAGTTTAAACCAATCTTGAATTTTTAGTTTTTCAAGTAAAAATTTAGTCAATATAAAACTTTCGCGTATCACTAACTAATATCTTTTATTAAAAGTTTTAGATGCAAGCAGGTCAAGGCTCTTGTTGTTATACCGATGGAACTGACCGTCTGGTCGTGACAGTGGTATAACGACATAGGAACGCAGAGATGCGCCGCATATAAGACTTTTATAAAATTGTCAAATACGAGCTAGGCTAGGCAAATCCCCGAAGATAATAGCACGCATATTTTCGAGGGGTTTAACGACGCATAGCGTAGCATATAAGACTTTTATAAAATTGTCAAATGCAAGCAAATCAAGGCAAGGGGTGCAGACAATAGCATGCATATTGGCAATCCCCTTAACGCCGAGTTGCGAAGTATTTCACGATTTTAATTAGTAGGCGCGAGCAAATATAACCTTATGTTTAGCTTCTTTTCCACAAATTGCACATTTTTCTGGAACGCCTTCTTCATCACACATAACTCTTGCTGTTGCTTGAGCAAATTCTTTAACCTTGTCTTCACATTCACGGCAACCACACCAGCCTGCTTTAACAAAGTTTTTGTTTTCAACACCGGCAAGAATACCTTCTAGGCTATCAGCTTCAACCACTCTCTTATCACGATTTGCTTTTGATTTAATGAATAAATCTTTTTGAACAGTATCAAGAAGCGCAACGATAGTATCTGCAATGTTATCCATTGACATAGGTTGCTTTTCAAGGTTATCTCTTCTTGCAACCATAACTTGATTGTTTTCAATATCTCTTGGGCCGATTTCAATTCTAACAGGAACACCTTTCATTTCCCATTCATTGAACTTCCAACCTGGGCTCATATCACGAGTATCAGTTTGAGCTCTAACACCTGCTTTAGTAAGCATAGCTTCTAATTCTTTAGCCTTTTCGATAACGCCACCCTTATGCGCAGCGATTGGAACGATTACAACTTGGATAGGTGCGATTCTTGGTGGCAATACTAGACCTCTTTGGTCACCGTGAGCCATGATAACTGCACCGATCATTCTTGTAGAAGTACCCCAAGAAGTTGTGTAACCATACTTTTGTTTACTATCCTTATCTAGGAACTTAATATCGAAAGCTTTAGAGAAGTTTTGACCTAGGTAGTGGCTTGTACCAGATTGTAGTGATTTACCGTCAAGCATCATTGCTTCTAGGCCGAAAGTAGCCACAGCGCCTGCGAACTTTTCTTTTTCAGTCTTTCTACCAGTGAAAACAGGAAGTGCTAAAGTTTGTTCCATGAAATCTTTATAAACTTGAAGCATTTGCATTGTTTCTTCCATAGCTTCTTCTTCAGTAGCGTGAACGGTATGACCTTCTTGCCACAAGAATTCACTTGTACGAAGGAATGGACGGGTAGTCTTTTCCCAACGCATAACGTTACACCATTGGTTCATGATAACAGGTAAATCTCTATAAGATTGAATCCACTTTGCATACATTGTACCGATAACCGTTTCACTTGTAGGACGGATTGCCAAAGGTTCTTCTAATTTAGAACCACCAGCGTGAGTTACAACTGCTACTTCTGGAGCAAAGCCTTCAACGTGTTCTGCTTCTTTAGTAAAAAAGCTCATAGGGATAAGAAGTGGGAAGTAAGCGTTTTGAGAGCCTGTTTCCTTAAATCTTCTATCCATGTCTTTTTGTATATTTTCCCAAATAGCATAACCGTAAGGGCGAATAACCATAGTGCCCTTAACAGGGCCGTAGTCAACAAGTTCAGTCTTTAAAACTACGTCAGTATACCATTGAGCGAAGTTTTCGTTCATATCAGCTATTTGAGTTACGAATTGTTTTTCAGCCATAAAAAATATCTCCGTGCATAATTTTCCATAATAATATAGATTAATTATACCAATAAAGGCAAAATATATCAAGTTTTTTTGTTCAATATTATAGAAAAAGGCTTGAAAAACAACGCATTTTGATTTATAATATATATTGTATCACAAGCGAAGGCAACCACCCTTAACGAAAAGGGTAAAAAATATAAAGTTCATTCGCTATCTAGGAGGATAAATTATGCAAGACGTAAAACAACTTACAGTTAATGCTATAAGGGTTCTTTCAGCTGAAGCAATCCAAAAAGCTAACTCAGGTCACCCAGGTCTTCCACTTGGCGCTGCACCTATCGGTTATGCAGCATTTACCAACATGACCTTTAACCCAAAGGACACAGCTTTTGACAACAGAGATAGATTTATTCTTTCTGCTGGTCACGGCTCTATGCTTGACTATGCTTTATACTATCTTTTCGGTTTCGGTTTAACTAAAGAAGATATTATGAACTTCCGTCAATTAGGCGCTATCACTGCTGGTCACCCAGAATACGGTGTATGCCCAGGCGTTGAAACATCTACAGGCCCATTAGGTCAAGGTATTGCTAACGCTGTTGGTATGGCTATCGCTGAAGACTATTTAGCTAATAAATTCAATAGAGAAGGCTTCCCTATCGTTGACCATTACACTATCACTCTTTGTGGTGACGGCTGTATGCAAGAAGGTATTGAAAACGAAGCAGCTTCTCTTGCTGGCTCATTAAAACTTGGCAAACTTATCGTTTTATATGATGATAACGATATCACTATCGAAGGCAACACTGACATTACCTTTACTGAAGACGTAGGTAAGCGTCACGAAGCTATGGGTTGGCAAGTTATTAACGTTAAGGATGCTAACGATATCGGCGCTCTTAACCGTGCTATTAAGAAAGCTAAAGCTGAAAAAGAAAAGCCATCTCTAATCATTATCAAATCTGTTATCGGTTACGGTTCTCACCTTGCTGGTAAAGCATCTTGCCACGGCGCACCTTTAGGTGAAGAAGGCGTTGCTACGTTAAAGAAGAATTTAGACTGGACATGTGAACCATTTGAAGTTCCTGAAGAAGTATTCAAGCACTGCAAGAAGTTCGCTGCTAAAGGCAGAAGAGCTCAAAAGGCTTGGAAGGCTATGTTTAAAGCTTATAGCGAAGCATACCCAGAACTTGCTAAAGAATACATTGCTTGGAAGAAGAGAGAAATGCCTGACCTTAAGGCTATTGAAGATTTATGGAAGTTTGAAAAGGACGATGCTTCAAGAGGCTACAGCCACACGGTTCTAAACAAACTTGCTAACTACATTCCAAACTTAATCGGTGGTTCAGCTGACCTTGGCCCTGCTAATAAGTCTAACATGAAGGCTCGTGGCGAATACTTACCAACTGATAAGAGTGGTTCAAACATGCACTTTGGTATTCGTGAACACGCTATGGCTGCTATCGTTAACGGCATGTACTTACACGGTGGTTTAATTCCTTACTGCGCAACATTCGCTGTATTCTCTGACTACATGAAGAATGCTATGAGAATGTCTGCTATCATGGAATTACCAGTTATCTACATCTTATCACACGACTCAATCGGTGTTGGTGAAGACGGTCCTACACACCAACCTATCGAACACTTAGCAGGTTTACGTGCTATGCCTAACATGAGAGTTTATCGTCCAGCTGATGGTAGAGAAACTACTGCTTCTTGGATTAGCGCTCTTTCTGGCAAGGAACCATCTTGTATCGTTGTATCTCGTCAAACACTTCCACAACTTGAAGGAACTGGCGAAAAGGCATTCAAGGGTGGTTATATCCTAGAAGATAGCACAAAGAAAACTCCTGACCTTATCCTTATCGCAACAGGTAGTGAAGTTAGCCTAGCTGTTAACGCTAAAAAAGCTCTTGCTGAACAAGGTATCGATGCTAGAGTTGTTTCTATGCCTTGCGTTGAAGACTTTGAAAAACAAAGCGCTAAATATAAAGAAAGCGTTCTTCCAAACAAAGTTCGTGCAAGAGTTGCTATCGAAGCTGGTTCACCAATGTGCTGGTACAAATACGTTGGTATGGATGGTAAGATCGTTGGTATGGAAACATTCGGCGAATCTGCACCTGCTGGCAAATTGTTTGCTAAATACGGCTTCACAGTTGAAAACGTTGTTGCAACTTGCCTAGAAGTTGTTAAATAATTTAACTAAATAAAAACTAAACCCCTAGCTGATTTGCTAGGGGTTTTTGTTTACCTTTTTATACAAAACTATATTTACTTATATATTATGTACGTATTAAGCCTTTGTTGTTGCAACTTCTTTTTTAGCAGTCTTTTTTGCAGGGGATTTTTTTGTAGCAGTTTTTTTTGCTACTGGTTTTTTGTCTTTTGCGTGAAATTTTTTGTAAGCTTTATCGCAAGGATTTTCTAATGCCTTGTTGCAACAAGAACAAAATTCAAAAGAACCACAAGCATCAACGCCCATGCTTTCGCTAATTTCCCATTTGATTTTATCTAATTCCATTTGCCTTTTTGTTAGTTTCATTTTTTATCTCTTCCTTAATTTTTTTGGTTAATTTATCATATTTTTTCCATTTTGTCAATTTATTTATAGTCAAAATAAAAAAGTTATGATTTTCGACAAAATATTATTCTTTCATTAAATATTTATAAAGCGCTTTTACGCCCATATCTACGTCGCGATAAGTTGCTTCAAAATCGCCTGTCCAGTAAGGGTCAGCTACGTCACGAGAAATGCCTGCATAACTCATAAGCAAACTAACCTTATTATCGGTATCTTTAAAAATTCTGCCAATGTTTACAAGGTTTCGATTATCCATGCAAATAAAATAATCGTACTTATTATAGTCGCTTGGCTGTAATTTTTCAGCATATTTTCCTTTGCAAGAAATGCCTAGCCTATCTAAAACCTTTCTTGTTCCATAATGAACGGGGTTGCCTAACTCTTCACTACTTGTTGCTGATGATTTAATTAAAAACTCATCTTGCGTGCCCATTTTTTGAACAAGGTCTTTCATTAAAAATTCTGCCATAGTCGAACGACAAATGTTTCCATGGCAAACAAACATTATTTTCTTCATTAAATTTCCACCATCATTTTGTGAACGCATTTTGCCCAGTCTTCAGCCTTCGTTCTATCTTCTGGGTATTCATCGTAAAGGCAGGCAACCAAGTCGCAAGGGCTACCCCCGTTTTCAGAAAGGTTAAACCAATCCCTAACTTCGCCAATCTTAAATCTTTCAGGCTGTATCCACACCCAGTGTGGTGTTGGCCATAATCTAATTTTAGCATCAATAACGTCGTAGGTAGATTTCTTTGCACCCATTTGACCATGGTGAGAAAGTTGAACGATATCGCTCTTTAGTTCATCGCCATACTTTTCCACAAGTCTATCGCCAGAAAGTTCAGAAACGTCGTTTAGAATAAGTACTTTTTTAAGTCCGTCTTGACTTTCAAACCTAATTCTAATAACGGTAGAGTTTGCGTTAACTTGCTCATCAACGTCGGCATGAGTTTGTAAAATATCAAACGGAATACCATCAATGGTAATAGTCAAGCCCTTTTCTACGCTTTCTCTGTTGATAACTTTTCCGTTTAAGTAATCATAACAACTGCCATTGCAGTCAATGCCATGCATTTTTGCATAACTATCTAAAGCATCTTTATATGTTTGCAAAAATTTAGGGTCAAAGTCGTGTAAATTTGTATTTTCAAAGATAGGGAAATCAAAGTAAATATTATTTACCTTAAAATTAGTGTTCTTTTCAGCGCCGTTAAACATTTTAACTAGCTCGCCGTAATGGTCGCCATGCGCGTGAGAAATAAACCATGCTTCAATCTCAAAATATTCATGGTCTTTTAGCCCCAAAATGCCACGGATAGCAGGCGCTAGGCATGGCTCAAATTCAAGATGACCGCCGTCAACAACAACTATTTTATTGTTTGGTGTTTTTATTATAATACATTGTGATAAAACGTTTTTATCTGGTGCAGTTAAGTAAATTTGTAGTTTGTTTTGCATAATTATCCCACACCTTAACCTTTTTTATTTTTACTTGTGGCTTTTTAGTGCCCTTTCTTTTTCTTTAACTTTTCTCCATAACGCAAGGCTTTCTTCAGGTGTGGTTGGTCTTTCTTCATCGCCAAAAACGTGTGGGTGGCGACGGATTAACTTATCCACAAGAACTTGAAGAACGTCCTTAAAAGTAAACGCACCACGCTCACTAGCAACTTGTGCGTTCATAACCACTTGCAACAATAAGTCGCCAAGTTCTTCACAAAGATTTTCATCATCTTTTTTGTCTATGGCATCAAGCACCTCTTGCGCTTCATCAGTAAGGCACTTTTTTAACGTTTCATGCGTTTGGGCTCTATCCCATTCGCAACCTTTTTCACTTCTTAAAACACTAACAACTTCTAAAAGTTCAGCCATATCGTGTGGAGTATTTTCAGTATAGAATTTTCCGTTATGCTCTTTCATTTTATTATCCTTTTTTGTGGGTTTTTATATGTTTTAATTGTTTTACGCCAGTTTTATAAGTTGTTTATAGCTTTTATTGTTCAGGGATAGAATAGTGGGTATCCTTTTGGTGCACGTATTCTACGTCAATTTCTTCGTTAGGTTTTCCTAATAAGTTCTCTAAAATCTGCATAGTTTCTTCAGGGTTAGTTGTCTTATAACGGAGATGCAACCTATCCCCTTCATGCAAGTCTTCATCGTAAATATTGTGCTTTTTGTCTACTGAAAGCACAGCGCAAGATGGTGGCCACAAAATATCGCGCGATTCTTTGCCGATAACGAACGCGCCTTCCATAACAGGCATATGCACGTCGATAACGTGTACTGTCTTTCCCTTTCTACTGTTGATAACCTTATTTTCAAAAATGGTTTCGGTGAACGCGTGTTCGCCAACCACTAAAGTTACTAGGTAGGAAACCCCAACGCCAAGCGCTATAGGTACTATGTTGTTAAGGCCGTTAAGCGCTTCTATTGAAAAGGCAATGGCAGTAATAGGAATTCTTGAAGATGCAGCTAAAAAGCTCGCCATACCTATAATAATCATAACGCTTTCGTACTTAGTGTCTAGTATGCCAATACCTACGAAAGTTTGCGCCAAAAGTTCGCCAGTTATTGCACCGAAAGTTAATGCCGGCAAGAATAAACCACCAGTGATACCAGTTTGTGTAGCAACAAGCAAAGTTACTGCACGCACCAATAAGTAAATTAATAGTAAATACCAAAGAGCGTTTTCCCCACTCATTATGCCATCAATAAGTTTATGACCAGAACCGATAAAACTATTAGAAATTATACCAAGCACACCTACGATAACGAAAATGCTAACCACCTTAACCAATTGTGGCACTTTTTTTAGCGCAACGTTAAGGAATTTATTTATAAGTTTATAAAGTTTAGTATAAAGAACTGCCAAAACACCTGTTGCTAAACCAATTATTATAGGTGCCCACAATGCAGATAATGGCAACACTTCTGTAATTAAAAAATGGAAAAGATTGCTATCCATACCAGTCCATGAACAAAGCAAATCCATTGTTATTGTAGAAGTTGTAATAGCCGTAGCAACCGTTAAGAAAATCAGTGGTGAAAAACGGCGATGCACTTCTTCTAGTGCAAAGATAATACCGCTCATATAAGTGCCTGTCGCTGCAGCAAAGCCGGCGCATGCACCACCTGTCATAATGTATCTATCCCACGCCTTGTTCTTTCTTGCAAAAAGTCTAGAAGTTCCATGCCCTACTGCGCAACCAATTTGTACGCTTGGGCCTTCATTACCAAGTGGCACACCACCTAAAAAGGTTATTAGTGATGATGCTAATAGCGAAAAGGCATTTGACACCCAGTTAAAAGATAAAAACCCACGCATGAACGCAACGGCTGTAGGTATTCCACCACCACGGCAGTTTGGCGCGTATTTTGTGATTAGGTAAGATAACACACCTAAACATATAAGCGCTAATATTAAAATTATTGCATGCAGTGGGTTTTTGCTTGCAAGCGAGTAAGCATAAAAACTAAAGTCTATTACCTTTTCTGCTATCCACTTAAAAGCGAAAATGAACGCGCCCGTTGCAATACCACATAGCCCTGCTAGTACTAGGCATGGAATTAAAACGTTTTTTATATTGTATTTGATTTTGGAAATAGTAAAATTTTTAGAGTTCATATATTTTTAGTCCTATATCATTGCTTAATCAAAATTAATCGTTGTTTTGAGTTAAGACTTTTTTCTCGCTAGCTTCCATAACGTCATCGGCATATTTTGGTTTAATTTTATAAAAATCTAAAATCGGCAACAACACAAGTGCAGTAAGCCCAGCAGTAAAACCACCATTATAAAGAACAAACCCACCATGCATGCCTGCAGTCGATTGACAAATGATTGCGCTCATAAACCCTGCAAGTAAACCAATCTTAAATCCGTACTTACCTGCAAATGGACAAAGCCCCGTCGCGAAAGCAAGTCCGTTTATGTAAGGCTGTGTTGATAAAGTCCAAGCGACTTCTATACCAAAGAATAAACTTATTAACACCACCACAATAAATAGCGCAACGTAACCAAGCATGATAGGTAGTACTGTTCGTGGTTGTTGTCCGTCTGCAGAGAATGTTAGCGCAGCAAACACCACCCCACAAGTCGCACCCGTAAAGCCGTTGCCTTTAGGTAAGAATGGAAATATATCAGGCAAGAAAATTATTATATCTAGATAAGCAAGAATGCAAAAACCATAAACGGCAAAGTTTGTTAAGCATAAACTCATGCCAAACTTATCAACAAAGTCCACGCCGTAACCCGTGCTCTTTAGTATGTCGCCATACCCATAAAAACTTTTGTTGTTTAGCATGTAGCCGGCAAGTAGCGTTCCTGCAAATAGCAAGATAAAGAATATGTTCATAAACTCTGCGTAAGCATAAGGTCTAGCATAATATTCAGGGTTAGTAATTTCAATAACTTCAGGTGTTTCAAACCCTAGCGTTGTATAGAAGAAAGAATGCAAGAATATTCCAAGTATACCAATAGCAAGCCCTGCTTTATACATGTTGTAGCCACGGTGCATACTCGTTGTTCCAGGAAGTAGTGCTGGCACCACAAACCCTGTTGCAAGCCCAAACACCACTGCTAAAACTATACCTATAATGATTGCATCCACTTGTCCGTTTGCAAGATTATACGAATATCTAAAAATAAAATCGCTTATAAATGGACCAAGCGCTGTAGAGAAAAGTGCAACATGCACGTTTTCCTTAAACGGCTTTTTCATAACGGCACAATATAACAACACACCAAAAATGCTAGGTATCATGTTCAAAAAGTTAAGCCCGTACATGCCATGCGCAACAACTAATAGGTATGCGGCAAAAGTCGTTGCGTTTGACTTTGTTTTACTAGCAATCATTATAAAGTTAGCAATAAGCCCACATATAGCAGTGTTAAATAGCGCACTCGCAAGCCCACCCAAAGCAAAATAGTCGGTAACAAGTTTTGATGGCGAAGTTAATAATGTGTATACATTGTTAATGAACGCCTTTTCTTGCATTACAAAATAACCGATTATTGATGCCAATAAAAAGAAACAACTTAAACACAAGGTGTAATAGTTAATTACCTTGCATGCGTTTTTACTATGATGAACTTCCATTTCGTACGCAGATAATCTGCGCTCTATTGTTGTGTTTTGCATTTTTATACCTTTAAGTTTGTAAGTTAAGTTTATTATATAACTTTTTTTTGGCTTAATCAAGTGCTTTAATAAAAATAAAAATGCTTTTTAAAAGAAAAAAGAACCTTTTCTAAAAAGGTTCTTTATTTTATTATTTATTATATTCTATTAAATAAGCATTGCCTTGCTTTTATATGCCACTTATAGCATTTTTGCTAACCTTTGCATGCGCTCTTTTGCAATCGTTAAATACTCGTCAAAACTTATGTTTTTATACTTGTCTGATAACGGGTCTTTAGAAAACTTAAACTCAAAAGTTAACTCATGTTGCATATTTGCATTTTTGATTAAATTAATAACTCTATTAAAATCAACGTTGCCGTCAAATGGTAACAAGTGTAAATCATCTGCCCCGTTTAAGTCTTTGCCCCTTATGCCCATGTTGTCATTTATGTGCAGCGCAGTAATTTTATCTTTGTACTTATCAACAACCCAGTGCGTGCCGTAGCAGTTTTCGTGCCCCGTGTCATAACAAAGCCTTGCATTATCGCACCAAGAATATTCACTCATAACAGCATCTAAAAATTCAGTGCCTTCCAAATTTTCAAAACACAGCTTAATATTGTGCTTTTCAGCCACTTCTAGTAGCTCACCTGCCCTTTTAACGCCCACTGTGGTCGGTTTATCACCATAAAAGCCAGTATATACGTGCATTATAACTCTATCTATACCCGCCCTACCGGTGCATATAATGGTGTTTTTAAGATCAATCATCATGCTTTCTAAATGCTCGCCACCAAACCACATCTCACGCATAGGGTGGTGCTTTGCGTGTACAGACTGAAAGAAAATTCCTTTCTTCTCGGCAAATTCAGCAAGGTCAAAAATTTGCCTATCATCTTTATATAAAGCAAAAAAACCGTCAATACCATGCTCATTAAATTTTTGTATTTGCTCTATTTCGGTTAAGTTAAAAGTTGGGCTTAACGATAAGCAAAGTTTAGTCTTTTTTTCCATGTTTCTATTTTATCACACAATGTATTTTATTCAAACTAATTTGTATTGTTTGTTAAATAATTTAAAAATTAAAAAGCACCTAATCCTAGGTACCTTTTTATCTGTATTAAATTTTAGTTATCAATTTCTTTTTCATAACCTTCAGTTATGTTTTCATTATTTGTTTTATCCAATTTTTCAAAAATTTTAGTTGCCTTTAATACTCTCATTACCATTACTGCAACCACTACACCTAAACTACCTTGTATAAGGTTGTATGGTAAACTAACAATTGCAACCCCTGCAGTTACAAAGAATATTGTTTCATAAATAAAATATCCTACTGCCATTACAACTGCACCAACAGCGCCTGCAATAATTTGAGCAAGCATTTCTTTTTTTGTGCTCTTTTTTAGTGCTATGTATATAAAATATGCTGTAATAGCCATTAAGCTTTTTATAATCAACGTACCAGGTGCATATGTTATCCAACCGAATAAATCAGCAAGACCTGAGCCTACCCCACCTGCAATAGTTCCCCAAAATGGACCTAACACAAAGACTGCAATTAGCACAAATGCATCACCAAGATTAGCATAACCTGTTGGCAGTGGCACTGTTATAAACATTGTACCCACCATAGTAAGCGCTATAAATAATGCAGTCATAACAAGTTTTATCGTGGTGATTTTTTTCATAGGTTTTTCCTCAATCTTATTTTTTTAATTATTATATAACTCAATATATAAATTGTAAAGCATTTTACTATCAATTTTACTAAAATTTCTTCCGTTTAGTTAAATAATTATGTTTTTTCGCATTTACAAAATCTTTTTATAAATAAAAACACCATCATAAGATAAGCGTTTATTTTTTGATGCAGGCGAGCATTCATTTGCGATAGCAAATATGTCGCAACAAGCTAGTTATTATTAATAACCGACCACGAAAAGAGTTGTTAGTAAAAATCAAGTTGTTAATAACTGCGACTTTTTCCCGGACACGATAGCGAAAGCGGTCGTCGGTTTAGGATATGGTCGTTGCTGCATTTTTTATTAATCTTAACAAATTATTCACGATAAACAAAAAACCACTCGTTTGTCGCTCTTCCCATAGGGAAAATTGAAAAGGTTATAAAAAAGCAAGACTCAATGATATCATTTGAGTCTTGCTTTTTTATTGTAAATACGTAAAATTAAAATTTATAATTGCCCCTTGTCTTTTAAGGACCATAGGTACTTGTTTAATTCGTCTCTAGTCATTAGAAAATGTATTCCACTTAAATTAATATTATGTCGTGTATTATAATAAGAAATTAAATCTACTCTTTCTCGAACTTCTTCTATTGACATATTCATATAAATGTCCGTCATTGTGCTTTTGCTGAAATTAAAAGCACTACATAAGTCATCTATTTCTTTTGCTTTTTGATTAAATTCTTCAATTCTCTTTTTTTCTTTTTCTCTTTCTTGTCTTTCTTTTTCAAGTTTTTGTTGATATTCTTTAAGTTTTAACAGCTTTAGATTATTTAACCATAAAGAAAATTCATATTCTTCAAAAGAAATACCTTCCATTTTTTCGCTTTCGGTTAAAATAGGTAATTGATTTTCTTCTTCAACTAATATATTTAACCTTGTGATAGTACTATTAAATTCTTCAATAGACATATCAAGAAGTAAATTTTTGTATTTTTTAGAATAAAATACTCCTTTTTGCATCAAAAATGTAATACAGTCATTCCTATATTTATTTTCACATTCTTGATTTTGTTTTTGTATTTCTAAGTCTATTTCTATGGATTTAGCATCATAAGTTTTATTAAAAGTGTGATTTAATGGACAACCACAAAATATACAATTAGTAGAATGAATTGAAACTGTTCGTTTGCAATCAATACATTGAATCAAATTATCCGAACTATAAACAGAAAATTTATTATTCTGTTCTTTTTTTATAGTGATTTTAATATCATTATAGACATGTCGTTGAGTAAAAGAAACACTGTTTCTTGCTCTAGTGGCTACTTTTGGCTGTTTAATCTCCATTTTTTGTTCTTGGGAACATATGTTTTTTGCAAATTTTTCATTTGTGGTAGTTTTTTTTGCATACCAGCATTTCTTATTACTATTCCAACGCCAATTATTTCTTTTTAATAAGTCAAGTGTTGTTTTATCTGGTTTTGTTTGAAAATATAATTCAATTCCGTTTTGAATTTTATTTATTGTATAAGTAGGCATTTGTTTCTCCAAAACTTATTTACAAGAATTTTTAACATCTAAATTATATCATTTTATTGTAATCAAGTCAATTATTACAAACGCAAAGTAATCTTGAAAAGTGTAGCACACTATACTTTGCTTTGCAAAGTCGTTTGTTTTGAAAAGCAAAAAAGTAAAGAGTAGCAAATTTTGCTACTCTTTTATAATGTCGTAAAAATCCCTAAGCGAAGAGCCGTTTGAGTGGTTCTTTTTAATGGATGCAGCAACTCGTCAAAGCACGCCCTTTTATTTTAAGTCGCACCATTGCGACTTAACACTTACGGTCGGCTTTTCCTCTCCATAAAAATTTCTTCGACAATTTTTATGGTGTTATTTCTATAGGTCGTTACTTAACAACGCAAAAACAAAAACACCCATCGAATGATGGGTGTTTTATTTTTGGATGCAGCAACGAGCATTTAGCCCACGGCTATGTCGCAACAAGTTAGTTATTGTTAATAACTTTGTACAAAAAGATTTGTTGGTTAAAATTAGGTTGTTTGTAACTGCGACTTCTTCACGGACACGATAGCGAAAGCGGTCGTCGGTTTGGGATACGGTCGTTACTGCATTATTTATTAATCTTAACAAATTATTCACGATAAACAAAAAAACCACTCGTTTGAGTGGTTCTTTTTAATGGATGCAGCAACGACCTATCTTCCCGGACCGTCTCCAGTCAAGTATTTTCGGCGCTAGTGAGCTTAACTTCTGTGTTCGGTATGAGAACAGGTGGGACCTCACCGCTAGCGTCACCGCAATGGTATATATCAGGA
>JAEIGA010006287.1_pt1 | contig 18087 bp, 12 predicted proteins | sample 9270691 | NCBI WGS metagenome assembly JAEIGA01 (sample SAMN17057246, study PRJNA624740) | gut metagenome | biome: biome; isolation source: fecal sample | host: Bos grunniens | place: China: Xizang | collected 2019
CCGCTAGCTTTTTCTAAAGCTTCGTTAGCGTCCATACCCTTTTTAATCATATCCATCATTTTGCCGAGGTGAACAAACTTGTAACCTGTAATCTGGTCATCCTTGTCAACGGCAATCTTGGTGATATAGCCTTCAGCAAGTTCAAGGTAACGTGGGCCCTTAGCCTTAGTAGCATAGGTAGTACCAACCTGAGAACGAAGTCCTTTACCAAGGTCCTCAAGACCTGCACCGATAGGAAGACCGTCTTCGGAGAAAGCAGTCTGAGTACGACCATAAACAATCTGTAAGAAAAGTTCTCTCATAGCGGTGTTGATAGCATCGCAAACCAGGTCAGTATTAAGAGCCTCAAGAATAGTTTTGCCAACAAGAATTTCAGAAGCCATAGCGGCAGAGTGAGTCATACCGGAACAGCCGAGGGTTTCTACAAGAGCCTCTTCAATAACGCCTTCTTTAACGTTAAGAGTAAGCTTACAGGTACCCTGCTGTGGAGCACACCAGCCCACACCGTGAGTAAGACCGGAAACATCTTTTACTTCTTTTACCTGAGTCCAGGCACCCTCCTGCGGAATAGGAGCAGGGCCATGGTATGTGCCTTTGGCAAGAGGACACATTTTTTCTACTTCATGTGAGTATTTCATTTAAAAAACTCCTTTCGGTTATTCAGCATATTTGAACGTAAAGTTCAAAAACAAACGCTCTGCTGATATTCTATCACAAATAAAAAAAATGTGCAACACAAACTTAGCGAAATTGACAGAATTTTCACATATTTTGTAAATTCACATAACATATAGATAGTTTTTTGTTCAGATTAATAAAATGTTGACTTTTATATATTATAGCTTTAAAATATATATTATTAAGGAGTGTTATATATGAATGAAATTTTCAAGAAAATCAGCAATGTAGGTCTTGTTCCCGTAATCAAATTAAATGACCCTGCAAAAGCCGTACCACTCGCAAAAGCTCTTGCAAAAGGCGGTATTCCTGTTGCAGAGGTTACCTTCCGTGCGGCAGGTGCTGATATAGCCATTGCAAACATTGCTAAGGAACTTCCTGACATTTTGGTAGGTGCAGGTACAGTTGTCACCATAGAACAGGTTAAGAAGGCTGTTGAGGCAGGTGCTAAATACATCATTTCCCCCGGTTTTGACCCTGAGGTAGTAGGCTATTGTGTTGAAAACGGCATTCCCGTTACCCCCGGTTGCACAAACCCATCTGAAGTCAGCATTGCTACAAAAATGGGACTTGAAATCGTTAAATTCTTCCCTGCCGAAGCAGCAGGCGGACTTAAGGTATTAAAGGCGCTTTCAGGCCCATTCCCCAAAATGAAATTCATTCCAACAGGCGGAATCGGTCCCGATAACCTAAATGATTATCTTGCCTTCCCCAAAATCGTTGCTTGCGGCGGTAGCTGGATGGTTCCCGAAAAGATGGTTGATGCTGAAGACTGGGACGGCATAACAGCACTTGCAGAGGAAGCCGTAAGAACAATGCTCAAGCCTCATATTTCCCACATCGGTATTAACAGCGAGAATGAAGATGAGGCAAAGAAAACTGCCGAGATGTTTACAGGTCTGCTTGGTGGCTGTACCGACATTGGAAAGGCTTTCTTCGTTGGCAATCGTGAGGTTGAAATAATGAAAAATATAGGTATGGGCAGACTTGGTCATATTGCACTGTGTGTTACCAGCGTTCCCCGCGCTATTCATTACTATGAAAACAAGGGCTTTAACTTTGATATGAGCACAGCTGTATACAACGATAATGGAGATATAAAGTTTGTATACTTCAGCAGTGATTTCGGTGGTTTCAAGGTACATCTTGTAGAAAAATAAAATAGACCATAATAAACAAAACCCCGATGCCTGACGGCATCGGGGAATTATTTTACTTGTACATTGGTAACACCCTTATAAGCTAAATTCTAATAAATTTAATATTATACATTGGTTTCACCGTATTATTTTTTAACAAGGCATATATTTTAGTCAGAGCCTTGTGCTCTGTAATAAACTTACAAAAAATTAAATTCAAAAAATTTACATTAATAATAGAAGTACATTTATATTAAATTGGTCATAAGCATTTGAATGTGAACTTAATTGTTTTTTGGACTCACCTCTTTCAGTGTGATAATTTCTCCTGTACAGGTTCGGCTTCCATTTTCATTGGTATCAGCCACCTTTCTTTTTGCCTTTTTGTTTCTGTCTTAATTATAGTGCATAATAGCCTATTTGTCAAGTGTTTTTTATAAATTTTTATTAATTTTGCTTAAAAGTTATGAACAATGGTGAAAAAGCCCTAAAATTCAAAAAATCAATCAAAAATATTACATTTTCTATTTACGAAATAAAAAAAATGTGATAAAATTAAAGTTAACATTTTTCAAAGGAGATTTAAAATGTATAAAATCATCAGCAAAAAGATTTTAAATCCTTATGTAACTATGATGGATATTGAAGCTCCCCTTGTTGCAAAAAAGGCTCAAGCGGGACAGTTTATAATTTTAAGAGTTGATAAAGACGGGGAAAGAATTCCTCTTACCGTTGCAGGCTTTAACAGAGAAAAAGGTACTGTCAAAATCATTTTTCAGATCGTCGGTGCCACCACCCTGCTTTTAAGTAAAAAAGAAGAGGGCGAATATATCGAGGACTTTGCAGGTCCCTTGGGCGTTGCCACAAAAACGGATAATCTTAAAAAGGTTTGTATTGTCGGTGGCGGCGTTGGTTGTGCTATTGCTCTGCCTATTGCCCAAAAACTTAAAGAACAGGGTTGTTCTGTCACCTCTATAATCGGTTTCAGAAACAAAGACCTTATTATCCTTGAGGATGATTTTAAAGCCTGTTCGCAGCAGCTTTATATAATGACCGACGATGGCTCTTACGGCGAAAAGGGCAACGTATGTATGCCCCTGAGCAAAATGCTTGACAGTGGTGAGGTCTTTGACGAGGTTATTACCATAGGTCCCCTTATTATGATGAAATTCGTAGTAGAAACCGTTCGCCCCACCGGTATCCCCTGCACCGTTTCTATGAACCCAATTATGATTGACGGAACAGGTATGTGCGGCGGTTGCCGACTTTCTCTCATCGAAGACGGAAAACGCGAGGTAAAATTTGCCTGTGTTGACGGCCCCGATTTTGACGGATATAAAATCGACTTTGATGAAGCAATGAGCAGAGCCTCTATGTATAAAGATTTCGAAAAACACGCTTACGAGGATTCCTGTAATCTTTTTAAAAAGGAGGCAGACTGATGAAGCCGAACATGAGTAGTATTAAAAATCCTATGCCGAGTCAGGAGCCTCTTGTCAGAGCAAAAAATTTCAGTGAAGTAGCTTTAGGTTATGACGAAGAAACGGCTGTTGACGAAGCGCTGAGATGCTTAAACTGTAAAAATATGCCCTGTGTACAGGGATGTCCCGTAAATATTTACATTCCTGACTTTATACAAAAAATTAAAGAGGGCGATTTTGAGGGTGCTTATGAAATAATAAGTCAGTCCTCCTCCCTTCCTGCCGTTTGCGGACGAGTTTGTCCTCAGGAAAAGCAGTGTGAGGCAAAATGTGTTCGCGGCATTAAGGGTGAGAGTGTAGGTATAGGCAGACTCGAACGCTTTGTTGCTGACTGGCATAACGCTCACAGCAATACTTTGCCATCCGTTCCCGCCTCAAACGGACACATGGTTGCGGTTATCGGTAGCGGCCCGTCGGGTCTTACCTGCGCAGGTTACCTTGCAAGAATGGGATATAAGGTTACTGTTTTTGAAGCCCTTCACACTGCCGGTGGTGTACTGGTTTACGGCATACCCGAATTCAGACTTCCCAAAGCTATCGTTCAAAAAGAAATAGACAATCTTATCTCAATGGGAGTTAAAATAGAAACTAACATTATTATAGGTAAAACCCTTACAATTGACGAGCTTTTCGATATGGGCTATGAGGCTGTATTTATAGGCTCAGGAGCAGGACTTCCAAGCTTTATGGGCATAAAGGGTGAAAGTCTTAAGGGTGTTTATTCTGCTAATGAATTCTTAACACGAAGCAATCTTATGAAGTCCTACCTCGAAAAACCCACTACCCCCATTATAAAAGGCGGCAAGGTTGCAGTTGTTGGCGGCGGCAATGTTGCTATGGATGCCGCTCGTACAGCCTTGCGACTGGGTGCAGATAAGGTTTACATAGTTTATCGAAGAAGTATGGATGAGCTTCCCGCAAGAAAAGAAGAGGTTGAACATGCTATCGAAGAAGGCATTGAGTTTAATCTTCTTAACAACCCTGTGGAAATAATCGGTGATGATAACGGATTTGTAAAAGCTATGAAATGTATAAAAATGGAACTCGGCGAGCCTGATGAACGCGGCAGGAGAAGTCCTGTTCCTATTGAAAACAGTGAGTTTATTTTAGATGTAGACACCGTTATTATTTCAATAGGCACCTCTCCCAACCCCCTTATTAAGTCCACAACTCAGGGACTTGATGTAAACAAACGTGGCGGAATAATTGTTGAAGAAAACACAGGTGCCACAAGTAAAGAAGGCGTGTATGCAGGCGGAGATGCCGTAACAGGTGCCGCTACCGTAATTTCGGCTATGGGCGCAGGAAAAACCGCCGCAAAGGCAATAGATGAGTATATCAAAATGAATGGATAATAGCTTAATATTGAAAATACTGTAAAAGTAGGTCAATTTACATTAAAATAGGCCGACTCACTGTTTTCTTGTGAGTCAGCCTATTTTTTTATTTTATTTAATTCTATAGGTTTTGATTTGCTTTGGTTTAATGGACGAAACACCCATAGCTGTATCTTTTTCTTCCGCAAGATTGGTTTCGGTTATCTCTGAAAACAATTCTTCGTTAAAATCAATTTTTACATTTTGACTTTCTTCGCTTACATTGCAAATACGAAGTATAGCACCATCTGAGTTTTCAGCACCCTTAAAAGCAGTGGCGGTAATGAAAGCGCCCTCAAGACTTACAAATAATTTACTTTGAGGAAGCTTACCGTCGTGGCAGCCTGTTTCTACAGCAAAGACTCTGTCGCCGCTGAAGGTATATGCCTCGTTAAATACATCTGACTTTTCACTGTGTTCATAGGGAATAACAGAATACTCAAGGGTTATCTCACCCTTAACCTGCATAAGAGGATTACTCATCTGTCCCCAGGTCCAGTCACCGAGAGTACCTACCGCGCGGAGCAAGGTAAGAGCAATTGTGTTTCTGCCGTCGCGAAGCACCTCATAGCTGCTTATTCCTCGGGAGGCTATAAGAACACCTTTCTTTTCATCCTCTACACCCACAAATGCCTGCATACGCTGATTATAGCAGGGATTTTCCCATTTTTCTCCGGGTTTTATTTCACGTTTTATAACATCAAACTGCCCGTCTGCCATAGCGTAAGGTGTGTTAATTTCTGTTGGGAAATATACCCTTAATCTATGGTTTTCACACTGATTATCAAAGGTGGTTTTTATATCTACCCTTCTGCTGTCAGCGGTTAGTGTAACTATGCTTGTCAGCTTTGACAAAACAGTCTCTTTGCTACGGCACTTATTATCATCCATAAATTTTGGTATTTCTATATACGAAATTATTTCAAAGGTAGCTGAAAAAGGTGTTTGATTTAACAGTCGTACATCGGCATTTTTACCGAATATACTCTGAGCATCGGCAGTAGGCTTATAGTTATAACCATCACCACTATCACCGCTGTCCTCAAAAAGATTAAAACCTGTATAATTCTTTTGAGCAATTTTGTCGTATATACCGAGTGTTCCGTCATTTTCAATCCGGAGCTTTATGTATTTATTCTCAGCACCACGATCACTCACCTTAAAGTCATAGCCGTCAGCCGCTATACTGCCCTCGTTTATTTTATAAACAGTATATCCTATTCCGCTAAGCTTTGCAGGGAATGTTACTGTGTATTTATAATCTCTTATAGGCACACGGAAGCTGTCCTTTGGCAGTTTAAAGGTAAACTGTTTTCCGTGGCAAACTATATCGGCATTAATTACATTTGAGTCCTTATCGGTAATATAAAAATCAGTAGGCTCTTTAAGCCACACTTCACCCTTTACTGTAGCATAAGTAGTACCGGGATTTGTATGGAACACCACAAGATTTTTTTCGCCCAGATTTTTTGTATCTATGTTTTCTGCAATATACTCTGCCGCCTCATTTCTGACATACTGTGCAACATCCCTTGCACAGTCAAAACGAGCGTTCATCTGTATAGCTACATCATCACAGCTACAGGCGCATATTGAATCGTGAGGATGGTTCTGCATAAGTTTTTTCCAGCCATAACGAAGATAATCACTTCTATATGTATCACCGCAAAGCATAGACATTACGCTGATAGGTTCACTCTGTTGTTCCAACAAATTTTGAACTGTGTGGTTTTTGATTTTTAACAGCTGATGGGTTGAAGCTGTATCGGAAATAGGAGATTTACCTGTTGTTTTTTGACCTGTAAGCTCGCCCTTAATCAGTGTAAACTTATCCTTATTAGGACGCAAAGCCGATATATACTCATTAAAGTTACTGTGAACTATTTCTACTTCTTCCCCGTAAAGCTGACGGGCAATATCCAGAGCCTCAACTAAATTCTGCTGTATGGGCTGATGGTCGCTTCCGTTCATTCCCAGCCAATGACTTGTTTTGGAATACTTTTTAAAAAGTGCAATCATTTTATCCATTTTTTCCTTGCACTTATCCTTATCAACAGGCATCTCGTTTGCATTGTCGTACCACTCGGTAAACATTATGCCCATAACTCTTGTTTCATCTGCGCCTTCCCAAATAAGTTCCTTATCATCAGCCACTTCGCCAACCTTATTATCAGCCATAACTGCGCCAAGGCCTCTGCCAAAGACCGCATTATCTATATCAAAGCCCTCAAGAAGCTGAGGGGCCTGAGAAATATTTGCAAAGGCATCGGGAAAATATCCAACCTTTGTAACAGGATAACCATTTTCTTTACAGAATCGGTGACCTTCAAGCATATTCCTTACGTTTGCTTCACCCGAAATAAGTGCTTCGTCCTGTAAAATATACCAAGGACCCACCTGAATTCTACCCGCCTTTATAAGAGCATCAAGACGAGGCTTCATCTGTGGTTTTATTTCAAGATAATCTTCTATAACTATGGTCTGACCGTCTAAATGAAAATATTTATATTCAGGGTTTGTTTCCATAGTTTCAATAAGAGTGTCCATAAGCTCAACAAGTCTTGCCCTGTGACTTTCAAAGCTCATATACCACTCTCTGTCCCAATGGGTATGTGAAATAATGTAAAGTTTATTTTTCATGGTAATTTTCCCTCTTTCTATAAATATTAGGAGATACTCCTACAATTTGTTTAAAAACTCTGTAAAAGTTTGAAATAGACGAAAACCCGCACTCACTTGCCACTTCCTGCACCGTCACATTATCAAGTCTTAACATTCTTTTTGCCATATTAAGCTTCATCTCATTAATGAAAGCTTTATACTGCTTTCCTGTAGCTTCGTAAAACATTTTTCCAAAATAATTAACCGAATAACCGCAATATTTCGCGACCTGAGATAATGTGGGGTCAGAACGAAGATTAGCATAAATATACCTTAAGGCATCTGATATTTTATTGTCGGTTTCTTCCCCTTTTTGTTCAAAATCCATTTCCCTTAAAATTATATTAATTACGGCAGATAAAAGATTTTTGATTATATTTTCAGAGTATTCATCGACAGTATTTCTCTCTCTGACAATCATTTCTACCAAGACTTTAATTTCATGAAGAATATCATTTTTTAAAACAAGAAACTTTTTGTCCTGCTTTTCAAAAAGCTGAGAAATCAGTTCTTTATCAATCATGGTTTCGTCGAACATTATATTATATAGCTCTAATTTTGTATCTCCGCACAAAAAGTGAAAATCCGCAGGGGTTAAAATATACATGGAACCGCTGCTCAGAGCATATTGGGTGCCGTTTATCATACAGCTCCCCTCTCCGCTAAGTATTATTTCTATTTCAAAGAACTGATGAAAATGAACACCTGTGTTTCCCATAAAATTCTTTTTATGAGCAGTTATATGAAATTTACTGTCTATATGTTCTTCATAAGAAAAATTCTTGTATTCCACCATATCACCTCTACAATGTCATTTTATCATCTGTCTTTATACATGTAAACGATTTTTAGAATTATTTTATATAAATCGTTGAAAACTGTAACAATTCTTTTAAAAAATAGAAAAAAGCAGTCCAACGACTGCCTTTATTTATATACTATTTTAAATATTTTTTTATCGGTATTCCGATAAAAAGGGAACATACCGCCTTTATAATATCAATGGGTATAAAAGGGAGGACACAAACATAAAGTGCTGTATTTATATTTGTGGCGGCAACCACTATGTACTGAAGGGTTCCGAAGAAATAGCATATAAGCAGTCCGCATAAGCACCCTAAAAAAGCAAAAATATATTTTATAGGTTTTTTATCCACTTTTATTTGACAACAAGAAGAAACCACAAAAGCCATAAAAGGATATGACCATATATACCCTCCGGTAATTCCAACCAAAGCTCCTATTCCTCCGCTTCCACCCGAAAAAACAGGAAAACCTATAGCACCCATTAAAACATATACTGCCGTAGCACAAAAAGCCTCAAAGGGAGTAAGAATAACTCCGCACAGCATTATAGTCAAAACGGTCATAGTCACAGGTACCGCACCTATTGGTATAACAAGGAAAGAGCTAATGCACAATAGAGCTGCAAAAACACCGCTTCTCACAGCTTTATACAGATATTTTTTGCTCATTTTATTCTCCTTCCTTTTATTTTTAATATTTTTTATAATAATTCAAAAAATAGTAATTGTCAACACATCAAAACAATGATATAATTAATTTGCATATCAATGAAAGGCGGATTTTTATGGTCAACGAAAAAGCATTAAACAATATTTCCTATGGTCTTTATATTTTAAGTGCTAAGGATGAGAATAAAGACAATGGCTGTATTATTAACACTGTTTCTCAGGTTACAGTTTTTCCACTTTGCATCAGTGTAACTGTTAACAAGGGCAATTACACCCACGATATGATAGTTAAAACCGGCGAATTTAATGTTTCTGTTATTTGTGAAGGTGCTACTTTTGACATTTTCACACAGTATGGTTTTAAAAGCGGCAGAGATACCGATAAGGTTGAAAAGGACGCTCCACGAACTGCTAACGGCATAACCTATGTAAAGGAAAATACAAACACAGTTATAAGTGCAAAAGTAAAAAGCTCTGTAGACCTTGGCACCCACACTATGTTTATAGCAGAAGTAACCGAAACTGTTGAACTTAGCGACAAACCATCCGTAACCTACGCTTATTATCATGCAAATATAAAACCAAAGCCCCAGACTGTAGCTTCATCAGATAGCAAAAAATGGATATGCACTATATGCGGATTTGTTTATGACGACGCTAAAGAAAAGGTTCCATTTGAGCAATTGCCTGATGATTGGACCTGTCCCCTTTGCAACCATCCAAAAAGCGATTTTGAATTAATGTAATAAAAAGAAAGAGGTAAAAATATGTTTTACGACAAGTTAAAAGAATTTGACAACGAAGTATATGCTTCTGTAGCAAGAGAAAACCAGCGTCAGCTTCACAATATTGAGCTTATTGCAAGTGAAAATATTGTAAGCGAAGCAGTACTTCTTGCAGCAGGCACTCCACTTACCAATAAATATGCCGAAGGTTATCCCTCAAAGCGTTATTACGGTGGTTGCGTGTATGTTGATGAAGTAGAAGAAATCGCAAGAGAAAGAGCCAAAAGGCTTTTCGGTGCCGAACACGCCAATGTTCAGCCCCACTCAGGTGCAAGTGCAAACCTTGCAGTATTCTTTGCTCTTTTAGAGCCGGGTGATACCGTTCTTTCTATGAATCTTTCCGAAGGCGGACATTTATCCCATGGTTCTCCTGTTAATATTTCGGGTAAATACTTTAATATAATCCCTTACGGCGTTGACGAGGCAACTCAGACTATAGATTATGACCTTGTTGAAAAACTTGCTGTTGAAAATAAGCCAAAGCTTATTCTTGCAGGTGCTTCTGCCTATGCAAGAGCTATTGACTTTAAGCGTTTCAAGGAAATCGCAGATAAGGTTGGGGCATATCTGCTTGTTGACATGGCACATATCGCAGGTCTTGTTGCTGCAGGTCTTCACGAAAGCCCTGTTCCTTATGCAGACGTAGTCACAACCACCACACACAAAACCCTCCGTGGTCCAAGAGGCGGTCTTATTCTTTGTAAAGAAAAGTATGCAAAACAGATTGATAAGGCTATATTCCCCGGAATTCAGGGCGGTCCTTTAATGCACATTATTGCCGCAAAGGCAGTAGCTCTTGGCGAAGCGCTTACCGAGGAATTCAAAGAATATCAGAAACAGATTATTAAAAACGCTCAATGTCTTGCAACCGCACTTAAGGAAGAGGGCTTTGACATAGTATCGGGCGGTACCGATAATCACCTTATGCTTTTAGACCTTAGAAATATGAACCTTACAGGAAAAGAATTTGAAAAAATGCTTGATGAGGTTCACATTACTGCAAACAAGAACACCATTCCTGCCGACCCACAGAGCCCATTTGTTACAAGCGGACTTAGAATCGGAACTCCTGCCGTTACTACAAGAGGCTTTAAGGAAGCTGAAATGAAAAAAATTGCTCATTGGCTAGGTCTTATTGCTAAAGATTTTGAGAGCAATAAGGAAACTGTTAAGGCAGAGGTTATTGAGCTTTGCGAAAAGTTCCCCATTTACAGTGAAAACTAATTGATAGAAGGTGTTTTTATGGCTGACAAACTTAAAATTTCTCTTTTTTCAGACTTTCATTATAGAAAGGAAATGTATTCTATTACCCTTGATGACCTTTTAACAATTCTTAACAGAGCTGAAAAGGAAAACGCTGAAATTATTTTACACGCGGGAGATTTTTGCAACGACTATAATAATTCTCCTGAGGTTATCAATGCTCTTCTCAACAACAAAACAGGGCTTAAAGTTTATGGTGTTTACGGCAACCACGAGCTTGAGAGTTTCGATAACTCAATGGCAGTTGTTACTAAATTCATTACAAATGATGAAAATGTTGTTTGGGGCACCAAAGACGGAAAAATCGGTGACGGCAGTATCGCCTACTACTATGCCGATGTAAAGGACTTCAGAATTGTTTGCACCGACACAAATTATTCTTTTAATACCGAAGGCTACTGGGAGCATAACAGAACCAGAAGCTTTGGCCCTCCGGACGAAAATCTTTTCGGCAACAGTCTTGGCACAGAACAGCTTGTTTGGCTGGAGGAAACACTTATTAAATCCGCAAAGGAAGGCAAAAAGTGTATTGTTATCAGTCACGAAAGCTTTTCAGGTAAATTCAGAAGTTCCTCCCCCGACAGTGTATTTATAAGAAACCTTTTCGCAAGGGTAAATGCTATGAAAAAGGGCACGGTGCTTATGGCAATAAACGGCCATATTCATACCAATAACGCCTGTGTTATGGATAATATTTTATATCTTGATATGAATACAGCAAAAAACACTTGGTGGCAAGGTACTCAAGAGGAACACTATAGAGAAGCTGATACTTATAAATATACCGAGTATGACGAAAACGGCAATGCTGTTAATACATACGACAGAAGCTATACTCAGGACTGGATGAACAAAAACACTTGGTACAGTGCAGACCCCTTAAGTGCAATAGTTACCGTAACAAACGACGGCGAAATCACTGTCGAGGGTATGGAAAGCGAATATGTGAACGACATATTGCCACCTGAAAACAAATGGAACGACTGTGAACCGAGGGTTCTTTCAGGCAAATGGAAGCTGGATATATAATAAAATAAGCAGGTTCAAGAGGCACACTTCCTTACGAAGTGTGCCTCAGTTATATTCGCCAAAGGCGAGTTATATTGCTTCGCAGTTATATTTGGACTTCGTCCAAGTTATATTCGCTTCGCAAGTTTTAGTGCGAATATAATAAAACTAAAACCGCAAGGTTTTAATATAACTTTGCGTATCAAGGCAAAATAAAACTGTGAGACCTGTCTCACAATAACACTAATGGATTTTATCTTTGTGATGGATAATATGTAACCCACTATGACACTTATCTGCTGAAAGTATCAATTTTCATATAAAAAGAAAATTGGGAGAAACTTCTTTACGAAGTATCTCCCAAAAGAATCTGCTTATTTTATTGCATTAAGATTATAGCTTTTAAGAATGTTCACCGCATTATCAACATCACTGTCCTGAGTTATTGTATCGGGCAGAGCACACTCCATACCAAGAGCCTCATATCTTGAAACCGAAAAATTATGGTAACGAAGAACCTTTATTTTTCCTTTAAATCCTTTATCACTGAGAAAACTTCCGATTTTCTCACATTCACTGCTGTTATACCCCATTACAAGAGGATAGCGGATTTCTACATCACAGCCCCTATTTAAAAGATATTCAAGATTACTGAGAATAATATCGTTATCCTGCCCTGTGTAAGTCTTATGTGCATCGCTGTCAATCGCCTTTATATCATAGAGAAATTTATCAGCATAAGGAATTATCCTGTCAAAAACTTCTCTTTTAACAAAACCACAGGTATCAATATATACACCTATCCCATTCTCTTTAAGTTCCTTTGCAAGAGCAACTGCAAAATCAGACTGCGCAAGACACTCTCCACCCGACAATGTAACACCTCCACCATTTTCAAAGAATGGCTTGTCAACAGCTAACAGGTCCGCTAATTGTCTTACATCATATTCCTCACCAAAAAAGGTTTTAGCCTCTGTAGGACAGCACTGAACAATAAGTTGCGTTTCTTCTTTTGAAAATTTTTCACATCCGCCACAGCCACAGCATTTTTCTTTAAAAAAAGCAAACTGTCTTTCAAAGGATATACTTTCGGGATTGTGACACCATATACATTTTAAAGGACAGCCTTTAAAAAATACCGTAGTGCGCAGTCCATCCCCGTCGTGTATTTCCATTCTCTTTATTCCTGAAATTAAGCCTTTCATTTTATGCTTCTTTCTATAAATTCGTCCTTTTCTTTTGCAGTAAGGGAATTAAACAGTACATTCCATCCGCAAAGACGAACCTGTAAATTAGGATAGTCCTGAGGATTTTCCTTTGCTTTTTTTAGCACCTCGGTATCAAGCACATTGTAATGAACCGAAAAGCCGCCCATATCAAAATACGTTTTAAGGGTAGCAATAAGAGCGTTAAGTCCGTTTTCTCCCTCTACAGCAGAGCTGTGAAGATCTATATCCACAATATGACCATTAGGTGTTTTTACTGCATCCAACTTTGCAGCAGACATAAGATGCACCGTTGCACCAAATTTATCAGCACCAAAAGATGCGCTGGTGTTTTGAGAAAGCGTTTCCCTGTTTTTCCGTCCGTCTGCACTTGCCGCTGTAGCTCTTCCAAAATACCAACGCCAATCAATTGAAAACAATCCTAGTCTATACACTCCGCCTTTTTTATTAGGTCTACCTGATACAAACAAATATAATTTATCAACTATATTCTTAGCAATATTATCAGCATTTTCGCTTAAGGCACCATACTTTTCAAAACGATTTTTACATGTAAGCCTGAGCGCCTCATTATCTTCCCAATTGTTTTTTAATATCTGTGTGAATTCACCAAGTGTCATTTTTTTCTGATTATAAATCAACTCTTTTATGGCTATGAGAGAATCTACTACCGTAGCAAGTCCCACCGCATTTAAAGAAGAGTTATTGTACTTGGCGGTATAATTACAGTATAAATCTCCACCCTTTTCCATTGCGGACCTATAGGTCGCCGACATAATGGGCGCACAATGTATTTTATCGTACTGCTCTTCGTATATATCGGTAATTCTTATGGCAGAATTGCAAAAATACTCTACCTGTCTTAAAAATTCTTCATATAGTTTTTCAAAAGTATCAAACTTGCCGTCATTTTCAATACCAATAAGAGCGCCTGTGAGCATATCTCTACCACAATTTAAGGCTATTTCCAACGCTTTAGGCAAATTAACTCTTGCATTACAGGAACAAGTAAGTTCCTCTTCTGCCCCACACTCATAACATCCCACCACATGATATTTAATTGCATCTATTTTTTCAGCGCCTAAATTTATGAGGGCATCTGTAACCTTTTTATCCGACATAAAAACTATGCTGTTTGCGCCTTTTCTTACAGAATCAAAAGCTTCTCTTAAAATCTCAACGGGCATATCGTCTCGATAAAGAATGTGCATTTTAATATCTGCACTTGCACTTTTTTTATATGCTTTTAGAATAACCTCAGACAGCTCGTTGAATGCACTTTCTCCATTTTCATTTGTACCACCTATAGCAAACGGCATATTAGCTACTGCTTTAAAGGTTGCAAGTTCCTCGAAAAAGCTTATAAAAAGTTGATGCGCAATTTCTTTATTTTTGAAATAAAAAGGAGCTAAAAGAGCATCAAGTCTGCCAAGTGTTCTTAACACCGTTCCATCGAACATCTGTTGCAACACATAATATATTTCTATAGTCTGCATACCCTCAAAAAGTGTTTCAGGCGCCTTAACACAAAGATTATAAATTCCGTTTGCCATTTCGATTTTACCCATTTTTTCAGCCGTTAAAGCAACACGTTTCATAAACTCAATAGCCGAATCATAAACACCTAAAACAGCAGCATAAAAATCTCGTTTTTCTATATTTTCTTCTTTGAAGAAATATTCTTTTACCCTATCTCTAATGCCCACAATTCCAAGTGTAACTATATCATCCCAACCTGCATTAGTATGGCTGTAATCAAAAAGACCGGTAAAGGCAAGTACATTCTGTCCTTCCTGTAACCCCTCGTCTTTAATTTTGTTTTTTATAAAAGCGGTTCTTTTTTCTATAAGACTACGCATAATACCATCGCAGTTCACCTTAGCAAAAAAGCGGTCGCTGTCCGACATAACAATATCGCAATTTTCAAATAGATATTCTATCGTTTTACAATCGTTAAAAAAAATCGTATCTAAATTATCACCTATACGATTTAATACATATTCTTCAAGGCATTTTCTATCCATACATTCCACCTCATTTTAACTATAGTACAAATATCAACATTTGTAAACATTCATTTTCGAAAGTTTTGCACTTTTCGAAAGTGTTTTTCTTAATTTATATTGATTTTATAAAGAAACAATGTTAAAATTTATATAAATCAAAGGTAGGTGTTTATATGTCAGAGCTTATTATCACCGAAGAAAAATTATATATAAAAGAAATTGTTTCAGTTGTACGTTCTACTTTGCAATTCAGCCGAAAGTGTCCATATCCAAACGGAAGGCACAGCGACTCTTTTGTTTATATAACAGAAGGGAGCTGCAATTATTCTTTCGAAGGCGGTTATTCCTTCAAAGTAAATAAGGGCGATATAATATTCCTTTCCCACAACTCAGTTTACACAATGGAAATACTTACAAACAGGTATTCCTCCATTTTCTGTGATTTTTATTTTGACTCCCCTATACAAAGAAAATGTCAAGTATTTACCCCCGTGCAGTCACTTAACGCCGAAAATGTTTTCGAACGACTGTACAGATTATACCGCAGTCCATCTGCTGCTAACTTTTGTGAAATTCTTTCTGTACTGTACAACATTTACGGTATTGTCAAAAAAAGTAGTGATAAGAGCACTAAAAAAAGCCTTTCAAAATTGGTTATAGAAAATGCAAAAGACTATATTGATGAACATTACTCCGATATAAATTTAAGTGTTTCTAATCTCGCAGAAATGTGTAATATAAGCGAAGCTCACTTCAGAAATTTATTTAAAACATATTATGATATCTCCCCCTCATCATATATAACAACCGTCAGAATTAATGCCGCCTGTGAGCTTATGAAATACCCTTTTATACCTTTAGAAGAATGTGCAACACAAAGTGGCTTTACATCTCTCCCTTACTTTTGCAGAGTTTTCAAAAAAGTGCATTTTGTATCTCCTGCAAAATATCGCAAAGAAAAATTCTTTTGATTACATACTAACATTTATAAATTACAAATAGTTAGGAAAAAATTCCATAAAACAATTCAAATGATCAATTGTTATTGAATTATACCATTCTATAATAAATATATAATTAATTAAAAGCAAACTTTTTTAGGAGGTTTTATTATGCTTAACCTTTACAAAGAAAACACCGCAAATTTCCCAAGACTCAGTACAGATAACTTCTTCATTAATTATAATAATTATTATAAGTTTGACGAAATAACTGAAAAAACTGTAAAATATATTGAAGACTGGCAGCTTCTTGATGAAAACCTTTGGGAGACTTTTGTTGATCAGTACAGAGAACAGCCTGACGCTAATGACGGCGGATGGAGAGGCGAATACTGGGGTAAAATGATGCGCGGTGCATGTTTTGTTTACTCCTATACAAGAAACCAAAAACTATACAATACTTTAACTATTGCAGTAAAAAACATCCTTAAAACACAAGATAAATGGGGCAGAATTTCTACCTATGAGATAGGAAAAGAATTTGCTGCTTGGGATATCTGGAGCAGAAAATATGTGCTTCTCGGTATGCAGTATTTCCTCGAAATCAATAAGGATGAAGCATTGGAAAACGAGATAATTAAATCTATGTGCCGTCAGGTTGATTACATAATTTCTAAAATCGGCAACAGTGACGAGGGTAAGCTTCCCATAACCCGCGCCACAAAGCATTGGTACGGACTTAATTCCTCTTCTCTTTTAGAACCTGTCGTTCGTCTTTACAATATTACAGGTAAAAAAAAGTATTTTGATTTCGCACAGTATATCGTTGATGAGGGCGGTGCCTCCGTAGAGAACATTTTTCGTTTAGCCGAAAAGAAAGAGCTTAGTTTATATCAGTACCCTGTAACTAAAGCATACGAAATGACCTCTTGCTTTGAGGGTCTTTTAGAGTTTTACAGAGTCACAGGGGAAGAATGGTATAAAACGGCAATAATTAACTTCTGTGACCTTATTTTAGAAGATGATTTCACCGTTATAGGCTCGTCCGGCTGTACACATGAGTTATTTGACCATTCAACAGTTCGTCAGGCAAGCACAAACAATCACCCCATTATGCAAGAAACCTGTGTTACTGTAACACTTATGAAATTTTTCTTACAGCTCAATCTTCTTACAGGCGAGGCTAAGTACATAGATGCTTTTGAAACGGCATATTACAACGCTTATCTCGGTTCAATAAATACAGAGAAAAAGACCACCATTCCTAGAGATGCCGTACCCGAAGGTATGACTCTTGACCCACTACCCTTTGACAGTTACAGTCCTCTTACAAAAGGTATACGCGGTCACGGTATAGGCGGTTTCAGGGTTATGACAGGTAATAAATTCTACGGTTGCTGTGTTTGTATCGGTTCTGCAGGTATAGGAAGTGTTCATAAAGCTTCTCTTTTAACCTATGAAAAGGGCCTTGTTTTAAACCTGTTTATTAAAGGTGAATTTATATCTATTTCTCCATCAGGAAAGCCTGTTAATATTAAAATAGATACACTATACCCTGTTGGTAATAAAGTTAAAATAACTGTAAACTGTGAGGAAGATTTCATCCTTAAAATCAGAAATCCTCAGTTTAGTAAAGAAACAAAAGCAGTTGTAAACGGAAGCTCAGCTATAATGAACAGCGGATATAACGATATCCTTTGCAATAAAGGCGAAAACACTATTGTTCTAACCTTTGATATGCCAACCCAGATAATAAAACCTGTATCCTATGAAACACAAGAACTTATGAATAAGGTTATTTGGGGTGAAAACTCAAGAACTGTAGCTACCCTTGACGAACAAGATCCTGAGGCTCTACTTAACATAGCCTTAAAGAGAGGTCCTCTTATGTTGGCACAGGATTCAAGATTCGGGTATGACCTGTCTGTTCCTGCAGAAATTCTAGACAATAACGGCTTGGCTGAGATAACAGAAACAGAAAACGAATTTGACTGTATGCTGACAGTAAATGCAAAAACGAAAAAAGGACAAATAAAGCTTTGTGACTA
>JAEIGA010006288.1_pt1 | contig 18083 bp, 12 predicted proteins | sample 9270691 | NCBI WGS metagenome assembly JAEIGA01 (sample SAMN17057246, study PRJNA624740) | gut metagenome | biome: biome; isolation source: fecal sample | host: Bos grunniens | place: China: Xizang | collected 2019
TGGGCAAGCCAGGCACAGCAGGCTATGCCTTTGTAGAGGAAAGCATAGCCTATATCAAACAGGAAAAATTCATGGAGGAAAGATAATTTAAGTTCATTAATTCCCATAAGACAAACTATACCGAAATGAAACGAATAATATTTTTAATGGCGCTGCTGCTGGCGTCTCTCCCCTCTTTTGCTCAGATAATGTCATTCGACATGTTGAAGAGCGTTCAGAATACTAAGGTGAAGCTGACACTTCAGGATTCCAAATCATCAGAACCCATTCAATGGGCAACGGTTTACCTCGTCCCTGTCGGTGACACTACGATTACACATTTCGCCTTGTCAGACCACAAGGGAGATGTTATGCTGGAAGAAGTCGGTGTGGGCAAATATGAGCTCAATGCCGAAATCATCGGATATTATCCCCACAAGAAGACATACGATATAAAATATAAATGGGACGGATTTGACCTTGGTATAATCAAGATGGAAGAGAATCCGGAATATATCGATGCCTCCACGATTTCTGCCGTCGGAAATCCGATTACGATCAAGAAGGATACCATAGAATTCAATGCCTCTTCATTCAAAGTCGGAGAGAATGCCATGCTCGAGGATCTGCTGAAGAAGATGCCGGGCATTGAAGTGGGTGATAACGGCACTGTCACAATCAATGGAGAAGAGGTCAGCAAGATCACGGTCGGCGGCAAGACCTTCTTCTTTGATGATCCTACAGCTGCTCTCAAGAACCTTCCGGCAAAGATTGTGGACAAGATAAAGGTGATCGATAAGACGAAGGACGAAGCTACAGGCTCCGCCATCGTGAGAAAGGATGACAAGGAAAAGGTCATGGATGTCGCTCTGAAAGAGGAATATACAAAGGGCTGGTTCGGTAATGCCAAAATCGGAGGAGGCTCAACTCTTACTCCTAAAACCGATGATAAGCTCATAGATGACAGGAATCTGCTCTATAACAGTAATGCCATGGTGACAGGCTATACCGACATGGATCAGTTCACTTTCATCGGCAATGCGCACAATGCGCTCGAGCCCGGTGTATCACTCGGTTTTGTATATTATGCCGGCACTGATATGTCAGAAAAGAACTTCAACAATCTGGGCGGATTGGGAACGACCGCTCAGGCAGGCTTGAACTATAACACATCGAGAATCAAAGGTATGGAAACCACTGCCACCGTCAATTATAAGAACAATGGAAAGGTGGACAGGGAAAGAACTTCAAGAACATCATTGCAGCAGGAAGGTGGAGATATTCTTACTGAAAGTGAATATGATGCTTCCGGCAGCCAGAATGTAGTGTCCGGCTCTTTGGAAATCAAGTCAAAGGAAAATGATAAATACAATCTTACGATAAGACCTTCTGCAGGATTTACATCTGAAAACATCAGTTCATACAACAGGTCGGAAACTTCAGGTGCAGAAGGCAGCATGAACTCTTCGGAGGCTAATACTTACTCGGATGCCAAGCAGATTTTCACAAGAAACTATGTCTCGGCAAACATAAAGAAAATGGGTAAGGAGAAGAGGAATCTCAGGCTGTATATGGCCTATAACCTCTATCATACAGATAGGAATACAAAAGAGATTTCCAATCTCATGACAGCAGGAAATACGACTGTCAAGGATCTTCTTTACAAGATCAATAACAATAATTACAATATCAACGGAGGCCTGGAATACAGCGAGCCTCTGGCAGAGAGATGGGTTGCACAGGTGCGTTTCAGTTCTGAATATTCTGTAAGAGAGAATACCAAAGACGCAGCCAATCCTGATGGATCAGCTAACGACTATTATTCATCTGTTTCCAATAACTATTACACGACTCTGACAGGTCAGGCTACAGTCCAGTACAGCGATGACATCAATACATTGCAGCTTGGTGTCAGACCGGAAACAGTCAAGAATGTGATACATTCCAAGTCCCTTGGAGTCGAGACTGTGACCGGTAAGGATGAGTGGCTTTTCAATATGTCTCCATTCGTCAGTTATCAATACATGAAAGGAAGCTCTAATTTGTATGTCGACTATTCCGGATATACGAATCAGCCGACCGGATCGCAGATAAATCCGACCTTGGATATCTCTGATCCCGTACAGATTTCTGCCGGTAACATCTATCTCAATCCGAGCTTCAGACACATGTTATATTCAAGTTACAGGATCAACAACAGGGAGACCTTCGCATTCCTGAACGTTAGTCTTAGCGGAAGCCTTGTGAGCAACAGTACGGTATCTGCAAGCTGGTTTGACAATCAGGGAGTCAGGTATTCGATCCCGGTGAATTCGAAAAAGCCGCAGAGCAACGGAAGAATCTACCTGACCTACAACAGACCGTTTGGCAATGACAGACAGTTTACATTTACTGCAAGCGGAAACGCTTCATATACCGGAAGTCATAGCTATCAGGCGGTTTCAAGACTCGAAGGCATGAATCTCAATGATTTCGATTATAACGAATTCATGAGAGGATTCTGGGGCAACGCTGACGGTGATATATTCTATAGCGGAAAGAGCGGCTTCGCAGAAAGCAAGACAAATACATATAACTGGGGTGGCTCACTCAAACTGAAGTACAGCATAGAGAAACTGGATGCTACTCTTAGTGCAAATGTGTCGAACAGAATATCAAAATACTCGCTTGACAAGTCAGCTGACATCAACACCTGGAACAATAATTTGGGTCTGAATGTGTTATACAAGCCTGGCAAGGGTTGGGAGTTTGATACCGATTTGAACTATATGTTCTATCGCGGATATAGCTATGGATTCGGCGCTCCTGAATGGAACTGGGATATCACATTGAGAAAGAGCATCAAGACTGTTACATTGGGTCTTGTGGTGGCAGACGTTCTCAACCAGACAAGGAATCTACAGAGAACAGTATCTGAGGACTACGTAGAAGATGTTTACAGCAATATTCTCGGACGTTTCTTCATGTTCAATGTGCAGTTCAATTTCGGAAAGATGAATGCCAAGAAGAACAGAAACATCCAGAGAGCGATGATGAACATGATGTAAAATTGTTCCTATTATTTGACTATATTTGCGTAAAATACAACAATGGCAAAGTGCAAAGCAAAGATATTGGTTGTTGATGACAACAGTGGCATAAGGGCAGCACTGAAACTGCTGCTGTCCATGCACTTTTCACAGGTGGAACTGATTCCGTCACCGAAGGAACTGATGAGCAGGCTGGCGGATTTCCGTCCGGATGTGGTTCTGCTGGATATGAATTTCCATACAGATATAAATACAGGAAATGAAGGCTTGTTCCAGCTTTCGCAGATCAAGTCACGCTGCCCGGAGATAGAGGTCGTACTGTTTACTGCCTACGCAGACATTCAGCTGGCTGTAGAAGGCATGAAACGTGGAGCATTTGACTTCATCGTCAAGCCATGGGATAATGAAAAGCTGGTTCAGACGCTTCAGGCAGCATACGACAGTCATAGCAAGGAGGAAAGAGAGGCTGTCACTCCCCCATCGACCATGCCTATGCTTTGGGGAAAGGGACAGGCTATGTCCAACCTGAAAAGGACTATGGAAAAGATTGCTTCTACCGATGCGACTGTGCTCATTACAGGAGAGAACGGAACAGGAAAGGATGTGCTTGCTGGTGAAATACACAGACAGTCGGAAAGATGTCTCAGACCTATGATCTGCGTGGATGCAGGTGCGTTGACAGAGACCTTGTTTGAAAGCGAGCTTTTCGGTCATGTCAAAGGAGCATTTACAGATGCGCATAGCGACCACACTGGAAAATTCGAACAAGCTGACGGCGGTACACTCTTTCTGGACGAAATAGGAAATATTCCTCTGCATCTTCAGGCCAAGCTGCTCAGAGCCATTCAGAACAGAACCATAACCAAGGTAGGTGACAGCAAAGCTATTCCAGTAGACATAAGGCTTATCTGTGCAACTAATAAGGACCTTGAAAAGATGGTTCGCGAAGGCGAGTTCAGAGAGGACCTGTACTATAGGATCAATACCATGCATCTGCATCTTCCGGCTTTGCGTGAAAGGACTGATGAGATTGTTCCGCTGGCGGAAATGTTCATGACTAAGTATGCTGACAAATACAGGCGTACGGTTAACGGGCTTACTCAGGAGGCAGTGGAGATTTTGAAGTCTCATACATGGTCAGGTAATATTCGTGAGCTGCAGAACTGCATTGAGAAGGCAGTGATTCTTTCGGAGGGCAGTGTACTTACAGCTGCTGACATCCAGCTTAATCAGATCGGGGCCACGGTTTCCGATGTTTCTGTAAATGGTTCCGAGACTCTTGAGGAGACTGAGGAAAAAACCATACGTGCAGCTATGGCCAAATTCGGAGGTAATCTTTCCATGGTTGCCAAGTCACTGGAAATCAGTAGACCTACTTTATATGCCAAATTGAAAAAATATAATATCTGATGCCCGGTCAAGCAGGGTATCAGGTCATCCCAGACCTGAGCGCGGATCTGAAATATGACAACAATAGAGCTCATAGCAACAATTGCAGCAACGGCAACAGTGACCGCTGCCATAACGGCATGGCATACCTCAAGAAGCATGAGAAAGAAGGTTGCCTATATGTTGGATGCTCTGGAAGACAAGGAACTGAATTTCCGCTTTGACGAGCATCGCATATTCGGCAGGGCATATAACAGGACCCTCAACCGACTGCGAAGCATCTTCGACAAGGAAAGGCATGAAATTATCGAGCAGGAGAAATATTTCGGCCTCATGCTTGACCATGTAAAGACCGGAGTTGCAGTGATTGAAGAAGGAGGCAGAGTAAATTATTGCAACAACACAGCTCTCGCACTTCTGGGCATAGCGACCTTGGGACATATCAGGCAACTGCGGACAATCGGGGATACACTCTACCTTGCATTCAGAGATGTGGGAGAAAACAGCGAGGAAAGAGCAAGCTATTACAATGAGAGCGGCAAGATAACCATAGCCATCACAGCATCATTCGCAACCATAGGCAAGACTGCCGTAAAAGTTGTAGCATTCAATGATATAAGCAAGGACATTTCAGAAAATGAGCAACAGTCCTGGGCTAAGCTCATCAGGGTTCTGACTCATGAAATCATGAACACGGTCACCCCTATCGTATCACTTAGCGAGACATTGCTCGGTTTTGACAATGTTGCGGATGAGGTAAAGGATGGCCTCGGAACCATATCCCAGTCTTCACGAGGACTGATAAAGTTTGTGGAGTCATACAGGAATCTTACCCGCGTCGCTCCACCGGTCAAGAAGGCCTTCTTCTTTCGCGAACTTGCAGAAAGAGTGATTACCCTTACAAGAGATCAGGCTCTTGAAGCTGGGGCGAAATGCAGCTATACAGAAAAGTCGGAAGATATATTGCTGTATGCAGACGAGGGTCAGATCAGTCAGATACTGATAAACCTTATCAAGAATGCGATTCAGGCAGGAGCTGAGAATGTGGATATCTGCGCAGAAATAAATGTTGCAGAGCAGGTAATCATCCATATCTTCAACGACGGCTGTCCGATAAGCAAGGAAAGTCAGGAAGAAATATTCGTTCCGTTCTACACTACTAAACAGGAAGGCACTGGCATCGGTCTAAGTCTTTCAAGACAGATCATGCGTATGCACAACGGCTCCATTAATCTTGTTCAGAGTAATGAAGCCGGCACAGTTTTCAGATTGATATTCAAATAATCCCTATCAGAGATTGAACATTGGCGATGGGTACTGCCTTGGAAGACAACGCAGGGCAATCTCCCCTTTTGCGACACCTTTGGCAGCGAGGGCAGCTGCGGCGCTCTTGTATGCAAGGTCTGCCGTATTGTTGTTTTCGCTCAAATGGCAGAGGAAGATATTGCGTAGGGCCGGATGATGGAATCTTCTGATGGCTGAAGCACATTCATCGTTGCTCAGATGTCCACAACCCTGCACGATCCTCATCTTCAGTTCATAAGTATATGGACCTGACATCAGCATATCCATATCATAGTTAGACTCTACTACGACAGTATCAGCTCCAAGAGACAACTCCACAGCTTCGTCTGTCATACGGCCGATGTCAGTCATTATCACGAAACGACGGTCACCGGTTTCAATCGCATAGCCGACTGTCTGGGTTGCATCGTGAGGAACGATAAAGTATCTCACCTTGAATCCTGCAACTTCATTCCATACTCCGCTCTCAAGTATCTTTCTGCAAGGTCCGATTGTGGAAGCGGTGAATGTATGACGTGCAAGAGCTCTATGGATGTCTGCTGTAGTATATACAGGCTTGCAAAGTTTCTTGCAGAATGAACCGAGATGACGGATATGGTCAAGATGGTCGTGCGTTACAAGCACGGCCGAGAATGAGTTGAAGTCAAGTTCATGTTCCTGAAGGGTCTTTTTCAAACGCCTCAAGCTCACTCCTGCATCAATAAGCAGGCCTCCTTCTTCAGTTCCTAAATAATAGCAGTTACCGCAGCTTCCGCTTGACAGGCTCATGAACTTAAGCATTCGCTACGCCCTCCATTCTCAATGAATCATCCTTGAGAGCATCTGCAAGCAATGCTGAGAGATCCGTACCAGGAACATAGTGCACTGCCGGAAGTCCTGCAGCAACGGCTCCATCTACATTAGCCTTGGAATCATCTATAAAGAGCATCATATCCTCAGGAAGGCCGATCTGCTCCACTACCTGTCTGTAGAATGATGCAGACGGCTTGAGGGCCTTCATCTGATAAGAAAGGAAGCACTTCTTGAAAATATCATCGATAGGGGCTCCTGCCTCGGCAAAGAGCTGATAAGCCCTTACCATCGTGATACCGTTATTGTTGCTGAGCATATAAAGATCATAATCCTTGGTCATCTTCACAAGAAGCTCTGCCTTATAAGGGGCAATGCTATGGAGAATATGCCAGAATGCCTTGTCAACATCCTCCGAAGCCGATCCTGGAGCAGACTCCGAGAGAACAGCCTGACGGAACTCATCTGAGCTGAGCAAACCCTCTTCAAGTTCTCCGATTATGCCCTTCTGATGACATGGATCGAGAAGTTCATCAATTCTGTGATAATTCAGGATTCTCTTGAAAGCATCTCTGCATCCCTGCATATCCAGATCGACAAGGACACCTCCCATGTCGAAGATTACTGCTTTTCTATTATTCATTTTCTTCTTCACAATATTTCTTGATTACACCATATGCATCCTGCACTCCGAGCTCACCGGCACGAGAGAGATCGATGCATCCTTTTTCCTTATCCTTCAAGTATATAAGCACAAGACCTCTGTTGAAATATGCATCTCCCATATATGGGTAAAGTTCAATGGCCTTGGTATAATTCTCGATGGAATTCACATGTTCTGCCGAGAGGCAGTAAAGGTTTCCGAGATTGTAGTAGATATACGGTATATCCTTGAGCATTTCGGAAGCCGCCTTAAGGTCTTCAAGCGCGTCAGTATAGTCATACTGTCTTGTTATCTGATCCTTGACTCTGGCTCTCGTATTTCCTGTATCGTCCATAGACAGAACCTGAACATTGCTTTGGATAGATGATATGAAGTCAATCATTTCCGCACGCAGCACACCTCTGTTCATGCGATAGAAGGCCTCATAAAGTCTTGATATGTCCGCTTTCTCGGAAGCTGCTTCGATAGCCTTGCCATAGTAATCCAATGATGAGTTGAACTGCTTGGCATCATAGTCATTCAAGGCCCTGAGGAACAGAATTTCTGAAGATGGCACTCCTGTACCGCTCCATGCCGCCGACTCAAGTTCCGCTATCTGTTCATCAGAAAGCTTTGCTTCAGCATTACGCACTGCCACACCCACAGGAAGAGAAGCCTCAAACCTTGAAATCAGCACATTCTCATATTTTCTGGCAAGGGCATAATTCGTATCATCCTTCTTTCCTGTCGCAACGAACTTGTACAAAGGACGGAGCCTGATGTCTATATCCCTATGCTGCAGAAGTTCGTCATTGAAGTCCTTCTTGGCGAACTCAGCATCAAGAGTCAGGAGAGTGCTGTATTTCTTTGTCGTATCAGCGAAAGATCCTACATCGGATTCGTTCTTTGCCCTATACTCACGAACCTTCTGCTGAGCTGTCTCATAATCCTTCTTCGAAGCCTTGAAGTCACCCATAAGATTACGTACGTAGGCTCTGTTCATATAGGCCTTTGCAAAGTCCGGATATAGTTCGATGGCCTTGTCGTAGTCTTCAAGAGCATTCTTATACATACCCATCTCGATGAAGATGGAAGCTCTGTTGAAGTATGCCAGCACGTTCTCAGGATTGATATTCAACACTCTGTCCATATCATTGAGAGCGTCTTCGTATGCACCCAGCTGAGCACTGATGAGTCCTCGGTTATAGAGCGTAAGCGCATTGCCCGGTTCCTCCCTGAGCACTCTGTTAAGGTCAGACATTGCCTCCGGATACTTTTCCTGCTCATACTGCATGATGGCTCTGTTGAAGTAGGCGAAAGTATTCGTAGTATCAAGCTCGATAGCCCTGTCCATATCCGCGATGGCACCCTCATAGTTCTTCTGAGAAGCATAAACTCGTCCTCTTCTGACATATCCCTCGGGATCGAAACGGTCAAGCTTTATGGCTTTGTTGTAATCGTCAAGGGCTTTGAGGGTATCGCCGAGGAAAAGGTGGCTCGCACCTCTGTTCAGATAGGCAGAAGGGTCCTTAGGTTCCTTTCTGATGTATCTGTCGAAGTCGCTGACAGCCTTGTCAAACTGCTGTGAAAGGAAATATGTCACACCTCGGCTGAAATAAAGTCCGATTTCTCCTGGACGAAGGTTTATAGCCTCCTGAAGATCGGCAAGAGCAGCATCGTAATTACCGAAACGGCTTTCCGTAATACCACGGTAGTGATAGCCTGATGTGAATACCGGATTTATACGTACAGACCTGTCAAAATCACTCTTTGCACCGCGCAGGTCACCGAGATTATATTTAGCGATTCCTCGGAAGAAGAATGTGAAATAATCAGTTGTATCCAGCTGGGAGAGGATGTTGAAATTCTCTATTGCGAGTGAATATTTTCCATCCGCCAGGGCCCTGCGTCCACGCATGTAGAAGACATCCTTGTCGTACTGTGCGAACAGCGCCGGCACATGTGTTACGATGAGCAGGCAGGCGACTATGATGTTCTTCAAGAGTTTGTGCATATATATTTCTTAGGTTGCTTATTTTTTACTAATTTTGACGGCTTGATTGTGCTCATACGAGAGCTTGCAAGCTACAAATATAGACATTTAAATGGTCATGAGGATAAAAAAAAGAAAAAACTGCATAAAGTCAATGATATGCTCTGTCATCGTCATTCTTTTGCATACGGGCATGGTTTCGGCTCAGAATGTCTGGGTCAGAGAGCATGAGCCGGCACGTCTCCTCATTTCCGAAGAAAAGCTCGAAAGAGAGGTCGGTTTCCTCAGTGACAGTCTATGTCAGGGTCGAGGAACAGGTACCGGTGGCGGAGCTGCCGCTGCATTCTGGATTCATAAGCAGTTTGAAAGGGCAGGACTTCTGAAGTTCGATGATACATACGCAAAGAAGGTATGGATCAGCAAGGACATGATAGGTCATAATATCGTGGGAATGATTCCCGGTTCACATAAGAAGAAGTGCGACAGATATATCGTTGTCGGAGCGCATTATGACCACATCGGAGTTCTGGACGGGAAGATGTACCCTGGTGCAGATGCGAATGCTTCCGGAACCGTGGCGATGACCAGTCTGGCGGAAATGATTTCTGTCATGAAGAAGGGAGGCAGAACCTATGACTGCAACATAATCTTTGTGGCATTTGATGCCAAGGAGCATAGCATGGCAGGTTCAGAAGCTTTCTGGAAGCTCATAGACTATGGTCTTCTCAAGGATCCTGTAACAGGCAAGAGGGTCACCAAGGACAAGATTGACTTCATGGTGAACATAGACCAGATCGGCAGTACGCTTTCTCCGCTCGGAAAGAGAAAGGACTTCATCATCATGCTCGGAAATGATTCGTTGAAGGCAGAGGACAGGGATATGATCAGCGATGTGAACAGGTTCTATGGCCTTTACATGGATATAGGACTCAGCTATTACGGAAGCGAAAACTTTACAAAGGTGTTCTACCGTCTGTCCGACCAGAAGGTCTTTGTGGACAACGGCATTCCTGCCGTCTTCTTCACTTCCGGCATCACCATGAACAACAACAAGACTTATGACAGAGCCTCGACTCTGGACTATACGGTTCTTCAAAAAAGGATACATCTTATCTATCATTGGATAGACAGGATGATCTGATAAACCCAAAACTAAGATGAAAGCATTCTGGAGAGTACTCAAGCGCTTTGCTGCGCCATATAAGAAATATCTTGCAGGTTCACTTATTCTGAATCTGCTTTCCGCTGTCTTCAACATCTTCTCGTTCGCTCTGCTCATCCCTATCCTGAACATCCTGTTCAAGATGGATTCCACAGTGTATGAGTTCATGCCTTGGAACGGTGTACCGGACAAGGAGCAGCTGATGAACAACTTCTACTATTATGTAAGTCAGCTTATCGAGAGATTCGGAGGTTCCACTGCCCTGCTGCTGCTCGGACTGATATTCGCGGGAATGACAGTGCTGAAGACTAGCTGCTACTTCGCATCATCAGCCGTGATGGTTCCACTCAGGACCGGTATCGTAAGGGATATCAGAGTGATGGTGTACAACAAGCTTCTGAGTCTCCCTATGGGCTTTTTCTCAAAGCAGAAAAAGGGAGACATCATTGCCAGAATGAGCGGTGATGTCACTGAGATCGAGGTATCTATCATCAGTTCCCTCGACATGCTCATCAAGAATCCGATACTGATTGTCTGCTATTTCTCTGCTCTGATCTACCTTAGCTGGGAGCTTACGCTTTTCACAGTGACTGTGGTTCCTGCAATGGCATGGGGAATGAGCGCTATAGGCAAGAAGCTTAAGAGAAAGTCACTCGAAGCACAGGAAAAATGGAGTGAGACCATGGCCCAGCTGGACGAGACTCTCGGAGGTCTGCGAGTTATCAAGGCCTTCATCGCTGAAGACAAGATGAAGGAAAGATTCTACAATACAGCTGACAGTTACAGAAAGGCTTCAGCTAAGGTTGCAGTACGTCAGGCCTCAGCCCACCCGGTCAGCGAGCTTCTTGGTTCAATCATGATCATGATAGTGCTCTGGTTCGGAGGTACCCTTATCCTCAGCGACAAGGCTCCGATCGACGCATCAACCTTCATTTTCTATATGACCATCCTTTACAGCGTGCTTGCACCATTGAAGGAGTTCTCCAAGGCAAGCTACAATATACCTAAGGGTATGGCATCAATGGAGAGAGTCGACAAGATCATGAATGCTGAAAACGACATCAAGGAACCTGAGCATCCAGCTGAGCTCAAGGGCTTCAATGAGAAGATTGAGTTCAAGGGAGTGTTCTTCAGCTACGAGGAGGGCAAGGAAATTCTTCACGAGATCAATCTCGAGATTCCGAAAGGCAAGACTGTTGCATTGGTAGGACAGTCTGGATCCGGTAAGTCCACTCTCGTTGACCTGATACCGAGATATTATGACGTACAGCAGGGATGCATCCGTCTTGACGGAACTGACATAAGGGATTTCAAGGTCAAGGATCTCAGAAGCCTTATCGGCAATGTTAACCAGGAGGCCATACTCTTCAATGACACGATCTTCAACAATATTGCTTTCGGTGTGGAGGGTGCTACCATGGAACAGGTGGTCGCTGCAGCCAAGATTGCCAATGCTCATGACTTCATCATGGAAAAGGAGGAAGGCTATCAGACCAATATCGGTGACAGAGGAAGCAAGCTTTCAGGAGGACAGAGACAGAGAATCAGCATAGCACGAGCAATCCTCAAGAACCCACCGGTGCTTATTCTCGACGAGGCGACTTCAGCTCTTGATACTGAATCTGAAAAGATCGTACAGGAGGCACTTGACAGACTTACATCGACCAGAACAACCATAGCCATCGCCCACAGACTTTCAACCATCAGGAATGCGGATATGATCTGCGTGATGCATGAAGGAAAGATAGTGGAAAGAGGCAGACATGAAGAGCTTCTGGCACTTAACGGATATTATAAGAAACTTAACGATATGCAGTCATTATGATGAAAAGCATCAATATACCTTTAATCGAAGGCTTGGAAAGCCTCAGCTTTGCAGAAATGGACAAGGTCATGGAACTTGGCGCAGCTAAGGATTATATCTGCGAAGTTAACTGGCAGGAATATTCATATAAGCCTGAAGCATGCTTCAGGATCGCGCGAAGCGCCACACATCTGGTGATAATGTACAATGTCCGTGGACTTGATCTCAGGGCTGCTGTCCTTGAGAAGAATGGTCCGGTATGGGAGGACAGCTGCTGCGAATTTTTCGTATCTCATCCTTCCGACGGCACATATTACAATTTCGAGCTTAACTGTATAGGTACGGTTCTCGGTGCGAAAAGACGTTCACGTGAGGACGCTGACATGTTCGGCCCTGAGAAGCTTGAAAGGATCATCAGCCACAGCTCGCTTGAAAGAAAGACTTACTTCGAGAATGGTGAGATCTTCAGCTGGGGAACTGCCATCTGCATTCCTTTCGACCTTATGGACCTTGATGCAGCTGCTCTTCCTGAGAAGATCAGAGCAAACTTCTACAAGTGTGCAGACATGACGGATCATCCTCATTATCTCAGCTGGAACAGAATCGAAATTCCTGTTCCGAACTTCCACAGACCTGATTTCTTCGGAGAACTTGTATTCTAGAATGAAGCTGAGGATACTTTACATATCTGCATTCTGCCTGTACATTGCAGCCCTACTATATCTATGTCTGGCGAAGCCTGATGATCTTCCGCAGCCGGAAATATATTTCTTCGGACTTCCCATAGATAAGGTGGTGCATTTCTGCATGTTCCTCCCCTTCCCCGTGCTGATGCATCTTGTGTTCTGTGAAAAAGCCATAGGCATATTCCGTGAGCTGCTTGTCCTTGTTGCCAGCATAGCCATAGGTATAGGTATGGCTTGCGGAACAGAATATCTCCAGTCACTTACCCAGTACCGCAGCGCAGATATATTGGACTTCTATGCCGACCTGAAGGGACTGAGTGTCGGTTGCCTTGTCGTACTGTTACACATCATATTCAGAAAACGAAATTAATGAACACCATAACCCGACATATAGCCTTGACTTTCCTTCTTGCATGCCTTAGCCTGAGTTCTTATGCTCAGGGAAGCATAGTCAAGGACTTCAAACCTGTCTGCGATTCTCTTAACACTCTCGTAATGGAGAGACAGGGTATCGCATCACCTAAACTGAGCCTCAACGCTGTAATGAAAAGAGGCAATACCCTCGATTTCTATTTCACCCAATCACTCGGAGACTGCCCGTGGTATGAAGGAGATCCGGAGTGGTTCCGCCAGCAGCTCTGCGATCTTGTTCCCGATAAATACAGCAGCTACAGCGTGGGAAACATCACAACCAAGAAACTCACTCTCAAGGAACTGGTAACACCAAGACTCGGTTTTGACGGAGAACCTTCAGCAACTGTACACAGCACAGCAAATCCAAGCCGCACTGCTCTTGTACGCGAGATCGGTGCACAGCAATATACAAAGGGTATGGATAGTCGTCATATTGCGATATGGCAGAGCCATGGACGATATTTCGACAGGGCAAACGAAAAGTGGGAGTGGCAGAGACCATGTCTGTTCCAGACTGTGGAGGATATGTTCACTCAGAGTTTTGTTCTCCCCTACCTTGTTCCGATGCTCGAAAATGCCGGAGCATACGTCATGCTGCCTCGTGAAAGAGACGTACAGAGGAATGAGGTAATTGCAGACAATGATCCGAGCTGCGGTGCACGTGGAAATGCGACATATAGCGAAAAAGGCAGCTGGAGTGATGCCGGTAAGGGATTTGCGGACAAGAAGGATACATATTCAGGACTTGACAATCCGTTCAGCATGGGTACGGCACGTCAGGCTGACTGCGTAGAGAATGAGTCACAGGCAGCACAGGTCGTATGGAGACCGGAGATTCCTGAACGCGGCGAATATGCAGTATATGTTTCATATAAGAGTTTGCCAAACAGTACATCAGCTGCCGCATATACAGTACATCATCTCGGAGGACAGAGCCGCTTTGTTGTCAATCAGAAGATGAGCGGAAGCACTTGGGTCTATCTTGGTACCTTCCTTTTTAATGAAGGATCACAGAGCCATGTAAGTCTCAGCAGTGCAGTTCCTTCCGGATACGGATTCGAATCAGGAAAGGTCGTTACAGCTGATGCAGTAAGATTCGGAGGCGGCATGGGTAATATCGAATGTGCCGGCAAGATGTATGAGGCGGAAGTATCAGGAATGGCAAGATCAGCTGAAGGTGCAAGATATTGGCTTCAGTGGGCTGGAATATCTCCCGAGATCTTCAGTCAGAATGAGATGCAGAATGACTACCGCGACGACTTCATGTCAAGAGGAGACTGGGTAGAGTGGATCAGCCGTGGCTCAGACATGAACCCTTCAAGCAAGCCAGGACTTGGAATTCCTGTAGACCTGTCGCTCGGTTTCCATTCCGACGCAGGACTTACTCCTAACGACTCGATAGTCGGTACCTTGGCTATATACACCCTTCGCTCAGAAGGTACTGACAAGCTTCCTAACGGAGAGAACAGAGGCAGCAGCCGTGAATATGCCGACATGGTGCAGAGTCAGATTGTAAATGATATCAGAGCCGAATTCGAACCGGACTGGAGCAGAAGATGGATCTGGGACAGATCATATAGAGAATCCCGCACTCCTTCCTGCCCGGCTATGCTTCTTGAGTTGCTTTCGCATCAGAATTTTGCGGACATGAAATATGGCCTGGATCCTAAGTTCCGCTTTACTGTCGGCAGAGCTGTGTATAAGGGAATGCTCAAATACATGAGCAACAGATACGCTTGTCCATACGTTGTGCAGCCGCTTCCGGTAGCGACTATGGGAGCAGCATTCTCAGGCACAGAAAAAGCAGTCCTCACATGGACTCCTACAACTGACAAGCTTGAGCCTACAGCAAGTGCAGACGGATACATCCTCTATACAAGAGTGGATGACGGAGGCTTCGACAATGGAAGAATCATTGATTCCTATAAGATGACAGGAGAGTCCTGTTCTACAGAAGTGGATATAAAGCCGGGACATATCTACAGTTTCCGTATCGCCGCATATAATCAGGGCGGAAAGAGCTTCCCTTCCGAGACAGTAAGCATAGGTCTTCCAAAAGGTGCAACACTCGACAAGAAGGTTCTCGTAGTAAACAATTTTGATCGTGTCAGCGGTCCGAGCTTCATTGATACTCCTGAATATGCAGGTTTCCAGAACAGGGATGACAGTGGAGTTCCTCATATAAGGGATATAGCATTCGTAGGACAGATGTACCAGTTCAGGAGAGATATGGAATTCCTGACCAATGATAATCCTGGTTTCGGAGGTTCATATACGGATATGGCCGGAGAGATTGTGGCAGGAAACAGCTTCGACTATGCCTATGTTCATGGCAAGGCCATCATTGAGGCAGGTTATCCGTTCTACTCATGCTGCAATGACACATTCTGCTCTGACAACACTTACAGGGAACAGGCCTGGGCTGTTGACCTTATCTGCGGAAAGCAGGTGACAGTCACAGTAGGCAGCGGCAGCAGACAGACAGAATACACAGTATTCTCTGCCCAGATGCAGGATGCCATAAAGTCATATACTTCAGCTGGTGGAAATGTACTTGTCAGCGGTTCATATATCGCTACTGACATTTGGGACAGAGTCTATCCGGTACAGATGGACAGTACCTTCAGAGTACAGTCAAAGAACTTTGCACAGAAGGTTCTCGGCTATAAATGGGGAGCAAACTATGGCAGCAGCAAGGGACTTGCACGTCCTGCCCCTAACAAGGTCTTCCCTACTCTCGCAAAGAGCAGCTATGCCTTCCATACAGAAATGAACAGCGAGTGCTACTGCATCGAGGCTCCGGACGGACTTGTTCCAGCTTCACGCAAAGGTGCCATCATCATGAGATATACAGACACCAATACTGCTGCAGCCATCTGCCATCAGGGCGAGAACTACCGCACAGTCTGCTTCGGTTTCCCATTGGAAATTCTAAAGGATGAGAAAGATATAAATACACTGATAACTGCAACCCTTCAATATTTCAACAAATGACAACACGTGAATCTGAGATCATAAGCCTGATCAAAAAGGAAGTAAAGCCTGCACTTGGATGTACTGAGCCAATAGCTGTCGCTCTTGCCGTTGCAAAGGCGATGGAAATCATGGAGGAGAATGTTCCAGCTTTGGAAACAGGGTGGAGACATGAGCCTGATTACAGAATAAATATCCTTGTCAGCGGAAATATCCTCAAGAATGGTATGGGAGTAGGAATCCCGGGTACCGGCATGGTAGGTCTGCATATTGCTGCCGCCCTCGGAGCTGTCTGCGGTAAATCCTCATATGGTCTTGAAGTACTGAATGACCTCAACGACGATGCTATTGCAAGATCCAAAGAGAATGTTGAAGCAGAGAGAGTGACAATTGGTCTGGCGGAAACTGACAAGAAGCTTTATGTGAAGGCCATTGTAGAGCATATCCAGAACGGTCACAGCGCATACACTGTCATTGCAGACGACCATGACAGGATTGTAGAAACAGCATTCGATGCTCAGGTACTCAGCGTTGCAGAGGCAAGTGTGGAAGCAGAGGTTCCTGTACAGAAGAGCACCTTGGACTACGGTCTTACTGTAAAGGAGATCGATGAGTTTACAAGAAATGTTGCATATGAAGATATCGCCTTCATTCTCGAGTCACGTACTCTGAACCTTGCACTTGCAAAGGAGGGTCTTAAGGGCAAATATGGTCTTAAGGTAGGTTATGCGATAAGTCTGGACTGCAACAAGGAGGTATTCGGTCAGGACTTCCTCAGCATGGCCATGTCGCTTACAGCAGCGGCATCGGACGCAAGAATGGCGGGCTGTACATTGGCTGCAATGAGCAATTCAGGCAGTGGAAACCAGGGTATCACTGTAACCATGCCTGTCATTGCATATTCAATCAAATATGGAACATCTGAGGAACAGCTCGCACGTGCACTCATCATGAGTCACCTCATCGCCATCCATATCAAGGGCTATCTCGGCAAGCTTTCTGCCCTTTGCGGCTGCGTAATTGCATCAACCGGTGCAGCCTGCGGTCTTGTATACCTGCGTGGAGGTGATTATGAGCAGATCTGTTCGGCAATCAAGAACATGATCGGAAACATCACAGGAATGGTCTGCGACGGTGCTAAGGTAGGTTGTGCGATGAAGGTTGCTTCAGGTGTATCAAGCGCCCTGCAGTCAGCAGTGCTTGCACGTGAAGGTATCTGCATATCAGAATATGACGGTATCATCGAAAAGGACATCGAGAAAACCATCCAGAACCTCGGTCAGATCGGGTCTGTGGGCATGCAGCACACGGACAATATGATCCTTGATATTATGGTCTGCAAGTAAGCCTGCGGACCATAATCTTGACAGTTCTGATCAGGTCTCCAATAATGAGTACTGGAGCTGTAAGAAGCAGAATCCACAACCAGTCACTTACTGCAAGAGGAGATACATTGAACATTCTTCCTGCAAGACTGACAATAAAGATCTGTCCCAGGACAATAGTAAGAGAAATAAATATGAATCCCCTGCTGTATGTATTCTTTACTGCAGCAGGTTTTTTGAACAGATCAACCAGGTCGAGCATCAGGCTTCTGCCTGTACTGTAATACTTGGCATTGAAGAGATTCCAGAACTGGAGCATCACGAAGACTGAGAAGAATACTCCCATCTCATAAGTGCTCATATGTCCATGCTGATCCTTTACGAATGTTGCAGTGAAGAGATCGCTCACCTTGCTGATTTCCGTATAGTGCAGAAGCTGCCATAAGCCTGCCAAAGCAGCAAAGAAGATGATGCCGACTCCGAGTATCCTCACAAACATTTTCCTGTTGATGATATGGCTTTCAGGATTGCGCGGCTTATCATACAATACAGTTCTGTCAGCCGGAAGCGATGACAGGGCCATGGCTGCGAA
>JAEIGA010006289.1_pt1 | contig 18082 bp, 29 predicted proteins | sample 9270691 | NCBI WGS metagenome assembly JAEIGA01 (sample SAMN17057246, study PRJNA624740) | gut metagenome | biome: biome; isolation source: fecal sample | host: Bos grunniens | place: China: Xizang | collected 2019
CCAAGTGCTAAGACTATCCAAAATGCATTGGAACTTGTGGAAATGCTTATGAATAAATATTCAATTCCCAAAGATAATGTTATCAGACACTACGATGTGAATGGTAAACCTTGTCCAAAATATTGGGTGGAAGATGCGAAATGGAAATCCGAATTTTGGAATAAAATCGGTGGTAGTGTGAATACAGTAGTGGAGAAATATAAGAAACAAGTCAAAGCACGTTTCGATTTCAGTGACCAAACAATTGAGTGGTTGGCTACTTATAAACACTCCGAACCACTGTTTGAGAAACTCGCTACCAAAAAATAACAAGGTCACATACAGACTACAAAAGTCAATTGAAACCCCATTAAATCAATACTAATATATTTCTTAACACGAAATTTAATGTAAAACAGAAACCCCATCAACTCAATGTTGGTGGGGAATTTTTTTATTTCTATTCACCTAAATTTGTCTGTGTAGACCACAAACAGTCTACAAAAATCTGATATTAAAAAGGGATTTCCATAGTGTTGATTACCTCAACAAGTTCCTTTGCATCTTTATATAAGTAAACCTTTTCTGTTACACCTTTACCAGAGTGACCGACTATAACACGAATGGTTTCCATTGGGATTCCAGAAGTATGCATAATACTGATTGCTGTTTTCCGAGTATCGTGGATTTTATGATTAAACCCAAGTTTAGTGAATACACCTTTAATATATTTAGAAGCGTTTGTATAACTATACGCACTTCCTCGGTCATTCTGAACCAACCACTTTTTACCTTCAATTTGATTTTTAACAAATGGTACGATTTTATCGTGAAGTGGAATAACTCGGTCAATACCAGCTTCGGTTTTATTACCACCGATAATGTAGTTGTGGTCAAAGTGAATATCATCAACTTTAATTGCTAATAACTCACCAATTCGCATACCAGTATAAATTAAGATTAAAATTAGTTGTACCCAATCATCATCTTTTTTACTCCACAGTAATTCAATTTCTTCTGGTGTAAATACTGCTCCTGTTTTCTCGATTTTCTCACTAATCTCTAAGAACTCGGCATAGTTCTTATCCACAATATCATTTTTAATAGCATATTTGAACACCTGGTTCAGTGTGCTTTTGAATTTACCTTTAGTAGATGGTTTAACATCTAAGTTATCCAACCAATCTTGTAAGTGAACCGTTTTAATATCATTCATTTTCATTTTTAACAGATTTCCCAATCTATTGTGAACTGCTAAATGGGTTGCAAGAACGGACTTGGAAAGGTCTTTCTTCTCAACACGTTCAATCCATCTTTTCCAAGTGTCTTGTAGTGTGAGGTTACTTACATCTAATTTAGCACCTCGTTTGTGAAAGTCAGCAAGTGCTATCAAAGCATCTGCTTGTGTTTCATAATATCCCAAATATTTTCGTTGTTGTTTCCCATCTTTCCAACCAGTTGTAATGCGAACGGCATACTGTTTTCTGCGTTTACCACTCAATTTTACAAGACAACCATATCCATTTTCGTTTCTCATAAACAAAACACCCCTTTATAATGTATAAATATTAACTCATTTTGCATAATTATAATATGCAAAGCAATATCACTATTATATATTTACTTATATAGGTCAACGTATGTCTTACAAAATAAGATAAACGTAGACCTATATAGAAGAATATATATAATAACTTATATTTAATAGTTTGGTGTACCTAACACTTTTGACCATACAGTTTAAACATTTCATTGGAGTATGTTAATACTTTCTCTTTTCCAACGATTGTGAGGTCTGTATATGTTTCAAGTAAGTCAACTGCATCTGCTCCGAAAAATGTTTTAACACCTTGAATTATATGAACCTCCATTGATAGACTTGTTTCATTTGGCTCAACCCAACCCAATAGATACGTTGGAGATACCTCAAATATGTCGGCAATCTTCTCTATTGTATTGATTGGGATATTGGTAACCGAACCTTTTTCGTATTTGTTTACCGCTGCACGTTGTACCCCAATCCGTCTCCCAAGTTCTTCTTGTGACATTTCATTCAAAATCCTAAGTTCTTTAATCTTTGTACCGAGGTTATTATTCATTTGAATCTTCCTTTCTTTATTATTGTATCTTGAGTGTATCATTGTAAGATGCAAATAGCAAATGATAAGCCTTATCTTTTAACTTGCAAGATACATTATAATCATAGTTTCTTCACAAATGTAGTAAATATGCACAAGATTTATCATAAAATTGACAGATAAGTTTATGCAATTTAGTATCTTGAAAATAAACATTATTGTGGTATAATTTAATTGTGGTCGAGATAAGATACACGCAAACAAACATATAGCGGTATAGCCAAGTGGAAAGGCATCGGAATTTGACTCCGACATTCGTAGGTTCGAACCCTACTACCGCTGTTATCATTCAATTTGGAGTGATGTATTATACGAGTAGATCAAGCAGCAAATAAACTTGGAATGAGTACACAAACATTGAGGTTAGCGTTGCAACAAGAAAAATTTCCATTTGGTGTAGCTGTGAAAACATCTGAAAAAAGGTATACATACTACATTAATAAAAAGAGGTTGCATCGTTACTTAGAAGGGAGTTGGAATGAGTAAATTAAAATTATTGGCTACTATGATTTTAATATTTGGGGTGAGTGGTTGCTCACACACTAATGTCGGGAGTGAACCAAATATTGAGAGCAAAAATAGGTCTAAAGTTAACGAAATTGTAAACGTAGAACGAGTTGAACCACCACGAGAAGCAAAGATGGTAAAAGCTCCAACTAAAGATGTTATCCGAAAAACTTATAGAGTTACTGCTTATTGTGCTTGTGAAACTTGTTGTGGAAAATGGGCAACTAACCGACCAGTTGACGAGAACGGATTACCAATTGTAAATGGTGCATCTGGTGTTCGCTTGACAAGTGGGGTGAGTTGTGCAAGTCCATTACCATTTGGAACTACTATAAATTTAGACGGATATGGTGAGGTTGTAGTTCAAGATAGAACCGCAAAGTGGATTGTTGAGAAATATGGTGAGAATATCTTAGATTTATATTTTGATAACCACCAAGAAGCATTGGAATGGGGGGTTAGATATTTGGAAGGAAGTGCTTAACAATGATTGGAAATCACCCAACCATTAGAGAAATAGAAAGATACGGTTATCCGTTATCACAAGAAGAACATATACATCGAATTTATTGTGAGGAATGTGGTAGAGATATTACCCATCTTAATCACTATGAAGATGAACACCACCGTTGGTTGTGTTGTGATTGTTTATTATTCTTCCATCGAAAGGAGTGATTAATTGATAATTCAAGAAGATACTCGCCAAAAACCAGATAAAAACAAACATATCAGAGAGCAACTTGAAGAACTTGGATATATTGTTAAGCGTTTCGGTGGTATGGCAGTTGGTGATTATCAAATCCTTGGTAAAGGTAACATTGTGATAGACACCAAGAAAGATATGAATGAGGTTGAAAGTAATCTCATACACGATCACGAAAGGTTTAGGAATGAATGTTTATTGGCACAAGAAGCTGGTATTCGATTGATTATTCTAATCCAAGACGAAAAGTTAAAACAATTAAGTGATGTTTTTGGTTGGTATAACATTCGTAGAAAGTGGTCAAAGAACGCTACCACAGGAAGAACACTTGGAAAGATAATGTATTCTATGCGAGAGAAGTACGGTGTTGAATGGGAGTTCTGTAAAAAGTCAGAATGTGGTAAACGCATCATAGAGTTATTGGGAGGTGAATGTCACGAAGTTTAGTTATTCAAATGTATCTACCTTTGGAACTTGTCCATATAAGTGGTATCTAAACTACATAGAACATTTAAAGACTATTCCAGAAACAAATCCCGATAATGCACTTTGGCTTGGGTTAGGCTTACATAAAGGAATTGAGTGTGGTGTTGAAGCTGGTATTACTGAATATAAATCACACTTTAATATGCTCACAGATTCACATATTAATTGGATAATGCAGTTGGAATACCAAATTCCAAGAGTAATAGAACTCCTACCCGAAGGTGGAGAACACGAACTTGAAATAAAATTTGGTGATTTCATTGGATATGCTGACTATGTATGTGGTGACACTCTTTATGATTTCAAGTTTTCTAATAACATTGATAATTATTTAAATAGTCCACAACTTAGTATCTACAAATATCATTTGGAAAAGGTTCGACCAGATATTAAGATCAACCATTTAAAATATGTGTTTGTACCAAAAATCCAAATCAGACAGAAATTAAAAGCCAAACCACCAGAAACAATTCAAGAGTTCCGTATGCGACTACAAGAACACTTGGATGCTTCTGAAATTAAAATAGTTGAAGTTGAATATGATTCTTCAAGTATAACTGATTTCCAAGAAGCGTGTCAATATCTCAATACTTGTAAGGAGTTCCCGAAAACACCTTCGAAGTTGTGTAACTGGTGTCAGTATAAATTATACTGCGAGAGTAATGGTGAAATTGACTATAATATTCTGTGAAATTTTGTTTAATATGTCAATAGAGAAAATACCCCATAAGGTATATAATATAGTTACAAAAATTTTAAAGAGGGAGGAATTAAATGGCAACACTACCAAAGAACAAACGTAGGACAGCAGAAGCACCAACGAAACGAACAATGTGGATTTATGGCTCACCATTTAGTGGTAAGACTACTTTCGCAGACAAAGCACCCGATCCTCTTATGTTAAACACCGATGGTAACGCAGTTTATGTAACAGCACCTTATATTTCAATCCAGGATGAGGTTACAGTAAATGGGCGAATCACACAGCGTAAGATGGCTTGGGTAGTATTCAAAGAATACATAGAAGAACTTGAAAAAGGTCAGAATGACTTCAAGACAATCGTGGTAGACCTCGTAAATGATACATACGAAATGTGCAGACTTTATATGTATGACAAACTTGGAATTACTCACGAATCAGATGATACTTTTCGTGCTTGGGATAAGGTAAGAACTGAATACCTCTCCACTATGAGAAGGGTACTCCACTTACCTTATGAGAATATTATTCTTATCTCACACGAAGATAGTACGAAGGACTTAACTAAAAAATCTGGTGACAAAATCACTTCCATTAAACCTAAGATGAATGACAAGGTTGCCGATTCATTAGCTGGTATGGTTGGTTTTGTTGGCAGAGTTTATGTTGACGAAGGTAAACACCTCTTATCTGTAAAGTCAGACGAGGTTATTTATGGTGGTGGTAGACTTGCAGTTTCAGATGTAGTTGTACCACTTGAATGGGAAGAAGTAGTTAAATTATTTGAAAATAAATAAGGGAGGACTTAACTAATGGGAGAAAATATTTTTGCTAAATTCAATGAAATGATTGATGTGGAAGGTCTTAAAAACGATATTGAAAGTGCTGCGAGTAGCACTGGTGAGTTCGTGGAAGTTCCAAAAGGTGATTATGAAGTAAAGGTTGTAAAACTTGAACTTGGTGAAACTGGTGAACGCTCTAAGACACCTGGTATGCCAATGGCAAAGGTTTGGTTTGACATTATCGCTGGTGAGTACAAAGGTCAGAAAATCTTTATGAATCAGATGCTTACAACTGGTTTTGGTATTCATAAGATGAACGAACTTCTTACATCACTTGAAAGTGGAATTACTGTTGTGTTTGAAAACTTTGAACAGTATGCCGATTTAATGAAACAGATTTTCGCAGAAATTGATGGTAAAGCTGAATATCAGTTAGCTTACGGTGAAAACAACAAGGGATTTTCAACTTATACAATTGTTCAGAAATTCTAATTAAATGGAGGGGGTAATTCCCCTCCTACTTTTAAAAGTGGGAGGTTGGTAAATGTCCGTTAATAATAGTATAAGAGAAGAATTACCAGACGATGCTATTGTGTTTGACAACCACGCTTATGACAATTCAATTATTGGAATAACCTTTGATGGTAGAGCAATTTACTGTTTTGAGTATATGGTTGAAGAATTGATGAACGATGAGGGTTGGAATGAATTAGATTCAATCGAATGGATTGAGTATAACACAATTCGTGCGATACCATACGCTGGTAAGAAAGCACCGATTATAGTGTATTTGAATAACTTGATCTAAATTATTGGAGGGTTGATTGTGTTATTCTTCGACTTTGAAGTATTCAAGTACGATTGGTTAGTTGTAGCAATCAATCCAATCGAACAAAAAGAATATGTAATAGTAAATAATAAAAGTGAACTTGAATCACTCTATAAACAACATAAAGATGATATTTGGGTAGGTTTTAACTGCCGAAACTATGACCAATACATATTGAAATCAATCTTATGCGGTTTTAATCCAAAAACAGTGAATGATTGGATTATCGTAAAGAACCGAAAAGGTTGGGAGTACTCCAAATTATTCAATAAACTTCCTTTAAATCTATTCGATGTTATGCCAAATCCACCAGTTTCACTTAAAACACTGGAAGGGTTTATGGGTAATAACATTCACGAAACTTCTGTACCATTCGATTTACCGAGGAAGTTAACTGCGAAAGAGTTACAAGAAACTATTGAATATTGTCGATTCGATGTTCTGAATACAATTGATGTGTTCTTAAAACGTAAGGGTGAATTTGATGCTCAAATGGATTTATTGAAAGCATTTAATCTACCACTCTCACACCTTGGTAAGACACAGGCACAGTTGGCAGCTGTTATCTTAGATGCCAAGCGAGTTCGTTTTAATGACGATTGGGATATTCGATTACCAGAGAATGTTCAGCTTGGTAAATATGAAGCAGTTGGACAGTGGTTTTTAAGTAAAGCCAACCACAACGAAGATGCTTCACTTACATTGGACATAGCTGGTTTGGAACATACAATTGCTTGGGGTGGGGTACACGCTGGTAGGTCAAAGACAACCATCACTTGTGCAGAAGATGAACTAATGTTTGATGCCGATGTTGGACAGCTTTATCCAAACATTATGAGAGTTTACGATTTGTTGTCCAGGGCTGCACGAAAACCAGAACAAGCGTGGTTGTGTTTAGATAAAAGTATGTATTGGAAAGCACAAGGTAATACACGAAAGCGTGAACCATATAAAAGACAATGTAACATCTTTTATGGTGCAGAGGGTGATCCATTCAATCCTTTATATGATCCATTACATAGAACATTGGTATGTGTCTTTGGTCAAGTATTCTTAATTGATTTAATAGATAAGATAGAGGATATTATCTATTTAATTAATAGTAACACCGATGGTATTTTCTTTAAGGTAAAGAAAAAAGATGTTCCAGAGTTAAAACGTAGAATTGGTGAATGGGAGAAACGAACTGGATTGGAAATGGATTATAAAGAGTTCATAAAGTTCATTTCTAAAGATGTAAACAATTATTTGGCGGTGAAGAAAAATGGTGATATTCACGCTAAAGGTGCTTACGTTAAAGACCTTAGTGATTTGGATTATGATTTACCCATTGTTAATGAAGCATTAAGGAACTATATGATATTTGGAACACCAGTTGAAATCACAGTTAATGCGTGTTCAGATTTTAGAAAGTTTCAGAAGATTGTTAAGTTATCAAGTAAATATGATTGGGTGGAACACGAAAGAGGTTACTATCCCACATATACAAAACGTGGTAAATTAATTGAAAATTATGAATCTTCAATTAAATATGATAATAAGGCTTACCGAGTTTTCGCTTCATTGGACACCAACGATGGTAAATTACTGAAATGTAAATTTACTGAAAATGGAGATAAAAAAGATAAGTTTGGTAATACACCAGACCATTGTTTTATCGAGAATGGTGATATTAAAGGAATGGAAATTCCAAAGAAACTCGATAGGCAGTATTATATTGATTTGGCAAAGAAACGATTGGAGGACTTTGGTTTATGAGTTGGTATCCGACAAAAAGGTATGAATTTTACCCACAAGGTATGGCGATAAAAGACCTTATTGATGGTTTTATCAAAATGGTTGAGTCCGCTGGTAGAAATAAACACACATTAATGGTGGTGCAAATGAATCGTTACATATTGATATTTGAAGAAGGTGTTATGAGTGATTGAGGTGATACGATGCACAAGTTTCCAGAACATTGGGATATATTAACCAAAATCAATCACTTGCAACGAAAAATTATTTTATGTTCAGTATCGTACTATGAACTTAACTTCAATCCAGTTGAAGATGTTAAGTACGATGAATGGTGTAAGGAGTTAATTACACTAATGGGTGAATGTGAAAACGTACAAAAAAGTAAATATTGGTATGTTTATTATGATTTTGACGGTACAACTGGATTTCACTTATATGACAGATTAAGTGAGAAGGACAAAGAATACCTTACTCACTTAGCTTGTGTTTTTGGAAGGAGGTAGATAGAATGATTAAAATTGAAAATGTAGATGATTACGGTTGGGAAGCAGCTATTCGAGGTATGCGTAACCCAATGAACAGTTGGAATAAGAGTGATAGTGCCGAGTATGAAGATTGGGTAGCTGGTGGAACTTATTTTCAAGTAGGAGAAAATGACCGTAAACTTATGAAAACACTTTCCAAAGCTGGTAATGACCACGGAAAGTTCCTTCGTATGATTAACGTAACTATGGATATTACTGCCCCACTTTACTGGTGGAAGGAGTTTGACACTTACAAAGTGGGTACTGTTGCAAACAGTTGTTCAACAATGCACAAGATACAAGCTAAAGAGTTTACACTTGATGATTTTAGTTGTGAACATTTAGATAAAGAAGAACTTGATATTTTAGATGCAATAATCGTTTCACTGAACTGGAATAGACGAAAATTTCTTGAAACAAAAAACAAAGATTATTGGTGGCATATGATACAGCTTCTTCCGTCAAGCTACAATCAGAAAAGAACAGTACAGTTAAACTACCAAGTTTTAAAGAGTATGTATTTTGCAAGACGAAATCACAAACTCGATGAGTGGGTTGAGTTTTGTAAGTGGTGTGAAACATTATATAACTTCAAAGAAATTTGTATACAAGAATAATAGAAAGGAATGAACGGTATTGAATCTCTATAAAGGCTTCGTGCCGACCAGAAATAAACAGGCAACAATGCCGTTTAAGGATAAAACAAGTGCCGAACTCCTAACCTTGGAAGAAGCACAGAAATTTAATGAATACGCTGGAATACTCGCTGATAATACAGTGTTGGTGGATATTGATGATGAAGAACAATCTAAAATTCTATTAAAGATTGTGGAATCAAGAGGATTAAAGTGTAAAGTATATAAAACTACAAGAGGTTGTCACTTCCTCTTTAAAACAGATAGACCGATGCAGAACCGCACTCACTGTAAATTAGCTATTGGACTTACTGCTGATATTAAAGGCGGTGGTAGAGCAAGTTACCAAGTGCTTAAATTCGATGGTAAAGAACGAGAGGTGTTGTACGATAACTCACCTTATGAGTTTCTTCCAAAGTATCTTACACCAATTAAATCGAATGTGAATGTACTTAATATGTGTGAGGGTGAAGGTAGAAACAATGCTCTTTTCTCATACATCTTACCACTCCAACAGAATGAGTTCACAATAGACCAGTGTCGAGAGTGCATTGGAGTTATCAACGATTTTGTCTTAAAAGAACCATTATCAGAAGATGAATTAAAAAGTGTGCTGCGTGATGGTGCTTTTGAAAAACCAACATTCTTCACAACTAAAGGTGCTTTCTTATTTGATAAGTTCGCAAGGTACTTATTAAATTCAGATAATATTGTGAAGATAAATGGAAAATTATATATCTACAAAGATGGGATTTATGAATGTGGTGATGAATACATAGAAGCGAGTATGATAGAACACATTCCAACACTTAGCCGAAGTAAACGAATGGAAGTTTTAACATATCTCAATCTCTTGGTAAAAAAGGAAAGTGCAGTTGCCGATGCTAATTTAATAGCTTTCAAAAATGGAGTATTAAATATCATTGATGACACATTCACTGACTTTAGTCCAGAGTACATAGTAACTAATAAAATTCCACATAATTATAATCCAAATGCGAACAGTGAATTGTTAAACGGTGTAATGCGAAAGTTAGCGTGTGGTGATGAAAATGTATACAACTTATTATACCAATCCATCGGGTATACTTTCTATCGGAGAAACGAACTCCGAAAGAGTTTTTTTCTACTTGGCGAAAAACGCAATGGAAAGAGTACCTTTCTCGATATGGTGTCAACTCTTTTGGGCGAAGATAACACGGCAAACCTTGATTTATGCGAAATTGGCGATAGATTCAGAACGGCTGAACTCACAGGGAAACTCGCCAATATTGGTGATGACATTAATGACGAATGGGTGTCGAATACCGCTATCTTTAAAAAAGTTGTTAGCGGAGATACAGTTACAGTGGAACGAAAAGGTAAGGATCCCTTCAAACTTAAAAGCTTCGCCAAGTTCTTTTTCTCTGCAAATTCCTTACCCAGACTTGGAAGGGGAAAAGATTCAAGTGCGGTGCTTGATAGATTGGTTATAATTCCTTTCGATGCTAAGTTCTCAAAAGACGATGCTGATTATGATCCATTTATTAAATACAAACTTCGTAGTGAAGAAGTAATGGAAGCGTTAATTGCAAAGGCTATTCCAGCTTTAAAAGAAGTATTGACCGACCAAGAATTTATTCAGTGCGACAAAGTTAAGAGTAACTTGGCTGAATTTGAAAAATCAAATAATCCAATCCTTGAATTTTTCGATGAATTGGAAGAATCAGATTATATTAATGAACCTATTAAATATGTGTATCAGAAATATGCAACATTTTGTTTATCTAATAACTTACAAGCAATGTCAGCCATTGAGTTCCAGAAACAGATGAAAAAACAGTTTAATTTGGTGGTGAAAAATGTCGAAATGAATAAGCAGAAATTAAGGGTGTATGTGAATGACGGAGAATGAATGTAAATTAGTTGAGGATAATATTAAGTTGGTTCACCACATTTTGTGGAAATATTATCCCAAATATGCGAAAGACGAAGATTTAGTACAAGTTGGTATGTTGGCTCTTTGTAACGCAGCTATTAGTTGGAACTCTGAAAAAAGTAAGTTTTCATCATACGCTTGTAGATGCATTCTGAACTCACTTATAACTGAGTTCAAACGTAGACGTAAACAATTGAACACTATTTCAATGGACACACCAATTTATGAAGATGTATCACTCGGTGATTTACTTGTTGGTGAAATGAATGTAGACTTCTTCGATCCTCAACCATTTTATAATAGGTTAAAACCCAAGGAGTATGAAATATTAAAGTACTTGGAGATGGGGTATAACGCAGTTCAAATAGCTGAAAAAATGGGTTATACACATCAAAATATATCACAGTATATAAGACATATAAGATATAAATGGAGGAAATATAATGCAAATATTCGTAAAGTATCACACTGATATTGAACCTATTAAGGTTATGGAAGGTGGTGATTGGATTGATTTAAGAGCTGCCGAAGATGTTGAGTTAAAGAAAGGTGATTTTAAATTAATCTCACTTGGTGTATCTATGAAACTTCCAGAAGGTTGTGAAGCATTAGTTATTCCAAGAAGTTCTACATTTAAGAATTGGGGGATCATTCAAACTAACCACGTTGGTTTGATAGACAATTCATATTGCGGTGATAACGATGTTTGGTTCTATCCAGTATTAGCAACTAAAGATACTATTATTCACAAGAATGATAGAATATGTCAGTTTAGAGTTCAAGTTAAAATGCCTTATGTCGAACTTTCAACAGTTGGTCATCTCGAAGGTAAAGACCGAGGTGGGTTTGGACACAGTGGAATAAATTAAAAGGAGTGATGTGTAATGATGGTTTTAAAACGTGATGGTTCTTATGCTGAATTTGATAAAACTAAAATCATAAAAGCAATCGTGAAAGCAAATGCAGAAGTGGGATTAGCTGATAAAGCTGACAGTGGAACTATTGCTATGATTGCTAACCGTATTCAGTATAACAGTACCAATGGTATTTCAGTTGAAGAAATCCAAGATATGGTGGAAAATCTACTAATGCTTGAAGGGTTAAATGTTCTTGCAAGAACTTATATAACATATCGTTACAAACGAGCATTGGTAAGACAATCAAACACAACTGATGAATCAATCTTATCACTTATTAGAAATGAGAATAAAGAGTTAGAGGAAGAAAACTCAAATAAGAATACACATATAGCATCTACGCAGCGAGATTACATAGCTGGTGAAGTTAGCCGTGATGTAAGTAAGAGATTACTCTTACCAAGACACATTGTAGAAGCACACGAAGAAGGTGTTCTCCACTTCCACGATATGGACTACTTTATTCAGCCAATCTTCAACTGTTGCTTAATTAACATCAGTGATATGTTGGATAACGGAACTGTAATCAACGGTAAGATGATTGAAAGTCCAAAGACATTTAGAACTGCTTGTACTATAACCACTCAAATTATCGCTTGTATTGCTTCTAATCAGTACGGTGGACAATCAGTTGATATAAAACACCTCGGTAAGTATTTAAGACGAAGTAGAGAGAAATTCGAGCAAAAAGGCTACACTGATGAACAGTTAAAAGATAGATTACAAGAAGAACTTAGAGCTGGTGTACAGACAATCCAGTATCAGATTAACACTCTTATGACTACTAATGGTCAGAGTCCATTCGTAACTATCTTCCTCAATCTTGAAGAAGATGATGAATATGCAGAAGAAACCGCTATGATTATCGAGGAAATCTTAACACAGAGATTACTTGGAATTAAGAACGAAAAGGGTGTTTACATTACACCAGCGTTTCCAAAGTTAGTATATGTACTCCACGAACATAACAATTTAAGCGGTGGTAAATATGATTACCTTACTAAGTTAGCTGTTAAATGTTCAGCTAAGAGAATGTATCCCGATTACATTTCAGCTAAGAAGATGAAAGAGAACTACGAGGGTAACGTATTCTCACCTATGGGTTGCAGATCATTCCTTGCACCTTGGAAAGACGAAAAAGGTAACTACAAGTTTGAAGGTAGATTCAACCAGGGTGTAGTATCTATTAACTTACCACAGATTGGTATTCTCTGTAAAGGTGATTTTGCACACTTTTGGGAAATGTTTGATGAAAGACTTGAACTTTGTAAAGAAGCGTTAATGTGTAGACATAACGCATTGAAAAAAGTTATTTCTAACGTATCACCACTTCATTGGCAACACGGAGCATTAGCGAGATTACCAAAAGGTGCTTCTATTGAACCATTACTCTATGGTGGATATTCTTCAATCTCACTTGGCTACATTGGATTATATGAAGTTACTAAGTTAATGACAGGACACTCACATACAGAGGAAGAAGGTAAAGAGTTTGCTCTTGAAGTAATGAATCGTCTTAAAGCTGCCGTTATGAGATGGAGAGCAGAAACAAACATTGGATTTGCTTTATATGGTACACCAGCTGAAACACTTTGCTATCGTTTTGCTAAGATTGATAAAGAGAAGTTTGGTGAAATCGAAGATGTAACAGACAAAGGTTACTACACAAACTCTTACCACGTTGATGTTAGAGAAGATATAAGTGCGTTTGATAAATTCAAATTTGAAAGTCAGTTCCAGAGTATTTCAACTGGTGGTTGTATCTCTTATGCTGAAATTCCACACGTTGGTAACAACTTACCAGCTTTAGAACAGCTTGTGAAGTTCATCTATGATAATATCCAGTATGCCGAATTTAATACAAAATCCGACTACTGTCAAATTTGTGGATTCGATGGTGAGATTATCATAAACGATGAAAACCAGTGGGAATGTCCAAACTGTCATAATACAGATAAAACAAAGATGAATGTGACAAGAAGAACGTGCGGTTATTTAGGAGAGAACTTCTGGAACGAAGGTAAAACGAAGGAGATTAAGTCAAGAGTGTTACATTTGAACTAAATTACTAAAAAATCAGCCTAATTTTTGGTAATTATGCCAATAGTATTCGTAATATTATAGTAGTATAATGTAGTCAGTTCAAGAGATTAAGTGAAATATTGAACTGACTACTATTTTAGAAAAGGAGTGAACCAATGAGAGTAGCTGGTATCATTAATAACTCGGTTGTCAATGGTATTGGGGTTCGAGATGTAATCTTCTTCCAAGGTTGTCCACATCACTGTCACGGTTGTCATAATCCACACACTTGGGGGTATGACGGTGGATATACAATAAGCATTGAGAACTTATGTGATAAGTTTAAGAATAGTTCCAATGATATTACATTAAGTGGTGGTGAACCAATACTCCAATATTCAGAGTTATTAGTCTTTATGAAGTACGTTAACCGAAAGCAGCATAAACGATTTTGGATATACACAGGATTTAAATATGAGGAAATACCACCTAATATGTTAGCTGAATTATCCGAATACGTTGATGTATTGGTAGATGGTAAGTTTGAAGAAGATAAGAAGGACTTAAAGTTACAGTTCAGAGGTTCTTCCAATCAAAGACTTATTAATCTTCCAGAATCGGTTAAGAAGAATAAGATTGTAATATGGGAGGAATGTGAATGAAGAAGTTTAAAGATGTAGTTACAGATGTAGCTATGAACATTATGACAGCACTATGGATTATCATTTTAATCTTACTTCCGTTTACCATTGCAAGTGGTTTAATGATTTGGTTATTTAGAATGTGGGGGATTAACTAATGACAATAGATGAAATGACTAAAGTAATATTGGATTATTGTTCTTTTATGTCAGATGGTTGTGGAGCTTGTGTACTTGATGATGATTGCCGTAGTGTAATGGGTGATTTTATTCATAACCCAGAAGTATGCACAAGAGCATACAATAAAATCAAGTATCTTGTTCCCACCAAAGCACCAGATAATGTTGAATATCCAGCACATTACAACCAAGGTAATATCGAATGTATAGATGCAATGGTATCAGCATTTGGTAAAGAGAAAGTACAGACATATTGTCATATCAATGCTTTCAAATATCTTTGGAGATCAGACTTCAAGAATGGTACAGAGGACATTAAGAAAGCAATATGGTACTTAAAGAAATATGTTGATTTAGATGAACAGGAAGGAGTAACTGACAATGACTAATACTAAATGGATGGCTATTACAGAAGATGATGTTGTAATGTTAAAAGAAGCTATGCTCTACATTGTTCCAGAAGATGATGTAGATGAATTTGATAAATTCGTTACCGTATACTTTAAGTTATTAGAAGTTGAAAAGGAGTTCAAAGATGACAGAATCAAACGAAACGAAACCCAAGAGATTTGAATTTCCAGAGGTAGATTGCAATGAATGTGAACACTATTGGGTAAACCAGTGTGATGGCTCAAATTTAGGCTCTAAAAGGCTCTGTAAGGAGTTTTTAGCAACAAGGAAATCAAATATACCTTTAGAAATAAAATCGCTTAGAGAGGCTTTAAAGTGGCTAAGAATAAGTGTGCTAAGTTTACTCTTAGTTGTTATAGTAATGATGTGGAGGATGTACTTATGAAGTTCTACGAATATAAAGGTCAGAGTTGCAGCATTAAGGAGTTATCCGAAATGAGTGGTATAGCACCAGCTACACTCCGAGATAGATTACGCAGAGGATATTCAGTGGAACAGGCTATGAAAATAGCACCTACCAACGATGGTGTAGAAGCGTTTGCCAATGCTTCATACTTCGAGGATTGGATTGGTATGCCTATTTCGTATCTTTACGAGATATATTGGAATTGGAGTGTATCTTATGGATATACTCCACTTCAAATCCAAGGTTTCAGTAGACAGCTATTCGCACTATATCCGATGCTTAAAACAGTACCGATAAGAAAAAATGATAGATGTTATAGAGTTATAAGATTAAAACGATAAATTATATTAAATTACTTTAGGGAGGACATACTTATGGAAAAACAGGCAACAGCAATTCTTGAATTATTGGGAAGCAGTTACCCAATTGCAATTAAATCAAAGTTCATTACAGAACAAACTGGGTACAGTGGTGTGATCATTAGAAAAACAATCAATTTTTTAAGAAGTCTTGGTTATCCAATATGTTCTTCTGTAAATGGTTATTATCTTTCACAGGATAAAGCGGAAATAGAGAAAACTATTCATAACTTGGAGTGCAGACAGGAAACTATCCAGAGAGCAGTTGAAGGATTGAAATTAAGTTTAAAGGATAGAGAAATGGAGTGATTTTATGGAACCTATAATTAATCCGTGGGTGTTTTATTTAATGGATATAGTGGATAGTTGGGAGCTTATATTTGAATTTATGGGTGTACTTGGGTGCTTGTTATTCGTTGGTTTCTTCATAGCGGAAAAAGTTAAAGAGTACTGTGAGTATGCACAAAGTGAAATCGAAATGCTTAAAAGTATTAGGAAATTTCTAATGAAATTATCTATCCCACTTTTGATATTAGGAATACTTCTTCCTACATCATCAACAATCTACAAAATGATTGTTGCAAAAAACGTAACTCCAAACAATATTCAGATAGTTGGAGATACAGTTGAAGATGGAATTGATTACATATTTGATAAGATCAATGAAGTGGTAGATGAAAAGGGTGAGGAAGAATGAACTTCGATAAAGCAATCATAAGTCTACTTGATGGTAGAACCATTGAAGTAAAGATTAAAAGTATTGAAGCTGAAAGATACAATATGTTTAAGATAGAAGCAACAAACGGAATCACATACAACGTATGCTCTCATAATTGTGTTCTGATTAAGGAGTGAGGAAGAATGAGATACATAACCTTTAAATTAAAACTCGATGATAATGAACCAGTACTTGAAACTTTCAGATTCGATGATGATATATCCGATATTGAGATTGACCAAGAGTTTGAGAACTTTATGAACTCGCATCTCGAAGCTGAATGGTGGGAAGATTGATATAATATATAAAGATATAATATATTATTATATTCTTTTATATTGGTCAACGTATATCTTACATTATAAGACATATGTAGACCTATCGTGCGGAATATAAAAAGAATATTAAGTTTATAAGTTTATGTGTTATTTATATAATATTGTATTGAATTTCGAGAGGATTGGATAAAATGCAAATTGAAAAATCGGAATTAACGGAACTAATAACATTGGTAGTGGAAACAACCATCAAAACCTTGGTAGACAAGAAACTCTTGGTAAGTGCAAATCCAAAAATGGAAAACTCAGCTGCAAATGAGAAAACCGCTTATCAGAAAACCGAAACACTGTTGTATAATTACAACGGCTTTAAACGAGTGATCCAGGAACGATATGACGAAATAGACGAACTCAAAAGGGTTGGAATACCTAAAAAGTCAACAAGCATTGTGGAATACACACCACACACTGGTAAGGTGTCATCTATTGTGCTACCAGAGGAAAGTGTGGAAAGTGCTGTGCAAGAGAGATTACGCTCTGTGCAAGGCACTGTGCAAGTAGTAGAGTTAATAGATAAATGTATGTTGGCACTAAAGAATGATCCATACTACTGTATCTTGGAAATGCGATACTTCGAAGGTAGAACCCAGGAGGACATCGCGGAACACCTTGGATGCTCTCAAGTGACCGTCAGCAAGAACAAGAATAGGTTGGTAAAGGAGCTTTCACTCAGATTGTTCCCGAACTTAATAGCAGAGGAAATGATGCACTAATAAAGTGCAAATTGGAAAATGACTAATTCAGCAAATGGATTGGTCATTTTTTAGTTTGGCAAAGTGCAAAATGCAAAATGCAAATTCGAAAATGCAAATTCAAAAATGGAAAGTGCAAATTGAAAAATGGATTTTCACACTTCACATTGGTAAAGTTTCACACATTAACGTGTTAAAGTTTCACACTTTAAAGTGGTAAAGTATTAACGTGTTCACGATTCACCGTGCTAAAGTAATTTCGCACTTCACCGTGCTAAAGTTTAGTATAGTAAAGTATTAAAGTATCTAATATATTGGTAAAAATGCACAAAAAATAACATAATTTTTTGGTAATTCCGTATATTGTAAATGTAATGTTATTGTAGTATAATTTAATCATAGAAAAGAAATAAACAAACTATTAAAAGAAAAGAGGTAAACACAATGAAAAAAACAAA
>JAEIGA010006290.1_pt1 | contig 18080 bp, 14 predicted proteins | sample 9270691 | NCBI WGS metagenome assembly JAEIGA01 (sample SAMN17057246, study PRJNA624740) | gut metagenome | biome: biome; isolation source: fecal sample | host: Bos grunniens | place: China: Xizang | collected 2019
GAGATTGTTGGACAGCTCGAATGTGCTTGATGCGTTACATACATCATTATGGTTTGGCAAGACATTTTAGAAGTCTTTCTCTCTGAACTGTCGTTAAGACAAAAGTATCATTATTTCTATGATGCGCTGCATCGTGTCTGCATAGAGAAGACTCGCGATTTGCCCAGCGACTATAATGATTTCTTTTCACGCCTTCAGGCTGTCTGCCGCCTGACGTCTTATCCGCTCTATAGAGTGGATACTTTTCGATGGCGCGCTCGAAGGGTTGAATGTCAAGATTTGATGCCTGACGAGCGTACTTTTCTTGTTGATGTGCGTGCTTTTGCTGATGCAATGGCTCATTTTACAGGAGAACCTATTCCCCGTCAATTGAAAGGCTTGCTGCCTGACGGGGAATTTCTTCCCGTTTCTGTAGAACAGATAAGACAAGTGGTTCGCAAGAAAAGGCAAAGGTTCGTTGTGCAGAGTATTGAAGCACCGTATATTGAAGCAATCTCTCATGAATTTCCTTCTGAAAAGCCTTTTCGGATAGATGCTTCTGCCAATCAGCATACTTTGCAGTCTGTTCTTCTTTTGAAACCAGGTATGCAGTTTAACGCCCTCTCGTTTACGATTGATACGGAAGGCACATATCATCCTCTGTATATTATTGTGGAGCCCGACTTTTTGCTAGACACCACTACTGTGACTGGCTGTGTGAAGGCGTGGGGAGAGTCGGCTTTTAATCATCTTTTGGCAAAATTTAAGCCATCGGAAAGCACGGTTTATACTTTACTGGGAGACTTCTCCAACCAATTTCTTGATGATGCGTTCAACCTGCCCGCTCCTGACTATCGTGCATCTATGCAGAAGGCTTTTTCTGAGCGTGTTTTGGATATTTCGGCTTGTGCTGAAATAGATAGAGAGTTTTTTGAGGAGACACAAAACCAATTTCATCACATTCTGCAGGTTGTTCGAGAATTGAATTTGCAACCTTTTATGCAGGAGGAGGGTACAGAAGTGCACATAGAACCTTCTTTCTTCTGTGAAGCTTTGGGGTTGCAAGGACGTATGGACTGCTTGATAAGCAATGGCGTAGATGAAAGGAAATTTCTAATTGAACTGAAATCTGGAAAATGGGACGAGTTTCGCAATTGTGCAAAGGATGAGCATCTGATGCAGATGCTGCTGTATAAGGAAATTCTTTATTATAATACGGGGGTACGGCAGGCTGACGTGATTGGCAATCTGCTTTATTCTAAATATCCGAAGTTGCAGGAACAGAGAAGTTTTCAGGAGATAGTACAACGTGCTATGAATATCCGAAATAATATAGTGGCACTTGAATTGGGTTTGCTGCATGGTGAGGCGAGGACGTGGATTCCCAAACTGACACCACAGGCATTAAGGCGCAAACCTAAGTGTAATGATAAGTTTTGGCAAACGTGGTGTTTGCCAGAAATCAGTTCTGTTATTGGTGTTTTGCAAACTATGGATGCTCTCACCGCTGAATATTTTTATACGTTTTTGCAATTTATTGAACGTGAGCAGTTTGAAAGTAAGGTGTGTAATGCTCGACCTGATTCCACAAGAGCTTTGTCTTCGTTGTGGAATGCAGATACAAATGTCAAGAAGGAAAATGGAGACATTATTGTTGACTTGCAGATTGCCGACCTGCGAATTCAGGATGGTGTAGATGCAGTGTGTCTGTGCATGCTTGATAGAGAATCACTTCCCAATTTCCGAATAGGCGATTCTGTTATCTTTTATCAGCGTCAATCTGATGTAGATTCAGCTGTTACGCAGCAGGTGCTGCGTTGCAGTGTGGAGAGTTATGGAGAAGGATACGTCTGGTTGAAACTGAAGAATAAGCAGAGGAATGAAAAGGTTTTTAATAAAGATGCTAAATATGCAATTGAGCATGACCATGTGGATACGAATTTCAAAAGTCTTTATAGGGGTCATTTCTCACTTCTAACCTGCAGTAAGCATCGCCGTGAACTTTTGTTGTGTCAGCGAGAACCTGCTGTGGAAGATCTTTTTTTGCTTGTAGGACCTCCTGGAACGGGGAAAACTTCTGTTGCTTTGAAGTGTATGGTTGAGGAGCATCTTCAAGCGGAACATGATATATTGTTGCTTGCCTATACCAATCGGGCTGTTGATGAAATTTGCGCTATGCTCTCAGCTATAGAGTCTCATCCACAATATATACGCATTGGTCGTGAGTTTTCTTGTGCTCCCCACTATCAAGATAATTTATTGGAGAATATGCTGGGAAAGCTTTCTAATAGGCAAGAAGTGATAGAGAAGGTAAAAGATACGCATATCTTTGTGAGTACAGTAGCTTCGATGAATAGCCATTTTGCATTATTCAAGCTTAAGCATTTTCAAGTGGCGATATTTGATGAAGCATCGCAAATTCTAGAGCCCCATTTGTTGTCTATCTTAACTTCTTCTGCCATAGATAAGATTATAATGATTGGTGACCATAAGCAGTTGCCTGCTGTAGTAGTGCAGGACGAGAAAAAATCAGCGGTTACATCTCCAATGCTTCATGCCATAGGACTAACCAATTGCCGAAATTCGCTTTTCGAAAGACTTTATGAGAAATATCGTCATCGTGAAGATATTGTGGCCATGCTTAATCATCAAGGACGTATGCATCCTGATATTGCTGCTTTCGCCTCTCGTCTTTTCTATGAGAATCGTCTTTTGCCAGTAGGTCTCCCGCATCAAAAAGAAAATCTTCTGTTTACTAATTACGATGAAGCGGATTCAATAGAGACGCTTGTGGCTACTCGTCGCTGTGCCTTTGTTCATGTTCCTCGTCCTTCATTTGAAGATTATATGCCGAAGGCGAATGTGCTCGAAGCGCAGAGGATTGCTCAGATTGTGAAGAAGATATGTATTGTTCATCAGAAAAACGGGATATCGTTTGACCCTTCGAGGCAATTAGGCATCATCGTTCCTTATCGTCGGCAAATAGCTACGGTGCATACAGAAGTGGCAAACCTGTTGAGTGAGTGCGGGATGGGTAATAGCAGCCAGTTACTAATAGATACAGTGGAGCGTTTTCAGGGCTCTCAGCGAGACATTATTATATATGGCACAACTATTGTGCAATATTATGAACTAGAAAGGCTTTCTGAGCTTGTAACGATAGGAGGAACTTTGGTTGACCGTAAGCTCAATGTGGCCATTACTCGTGCTCGCAAGCAATTCATCATGTTAGGCAATGAACAATTGCTATCCCAAAACGTTTTATATTCTCAACTGATTGATTTTTGCAAAGGCAGATAAAGGCATTGTGTGGTAAGAATCGCTTGGATGACAGAGGGTAGGTGGAGCATTGCAATCACTTTTTCTTGTCTGCCAAACTTTATTCATCTCATTTGTTTTTTTGGAGGGTACCAATTTTTGTATAAAAACACAAAGGAGCTTCACGTTTGTGAAACTCCTTGGGGGTGGGTGGTGGGACTCGAACCCACGACATTCAGAACCACAATCTGACGCTCTAACCGACTGAACTACATCCACCATGTAGCAATCATTTCTGATTTGCGAGTGCAAAGGTAGGACAATTATTTGTATTGACCAAATAATTGGCGAAGAAAATGCGATTTAATTGTAAAATTCTTTGCGTCCTGCACTTAGCGTGTTCTTCATGAGTGAACAAATGGTCATAGGACCTACGCCGCCTGGCACAGGGGTGATGAAAGAACATTTGGGTGCTACATTCTCAAAGTCAACATCTCCGCAGAGTCGGAAACCAGTTTTGCGTGTTGCATCTGGGACGCGTGTTGTACCTACATCGACAATGGCAGCGCCTTCTTTTACCATATCTGCTGTTACGAAATTAGGACTGCCAATTGCTGCAATAATGATGTCGGCTTGTAGACATTCCTCTTTCAGAGTTTTTGAACGGCTGTGGCATACTGTTACTGTGGCGTCACCATATTGTTTCTGCATCATCAGCTGCGCCATTGGTTTGCCTACGATGTTGGAACGTCCAAGGATAACGCATTTCTTGCCACTTGTTTCGATGTTGTAACGTTTGAGCAATGTGATGATGCCCAGTGGGGTAGCAGAGATGTAGCAGGGAAGGCCAATGGCCATACGACCCACATTGATGGGGTGGAAGCCGTCCACGTCTTTGCGATAGTCAATGGCTTCGATAATTTTCTGTTCTGAGATGTGCTTGGGAAGTGGAAGCTGCACGATGAAGCCATCTACATCGGCATCCTTATTCAGTTTTTCCACTTGCTCCAGAAGGAACTCTTCTGTAATGTCATCCTCGAAGCGGAGAAGGGTGGAAGTGAATCCGCACGCTTCACATGCTAATACTTTGTTCTTTACATAAGTTTCGCTGCCTCCATCGTGGCCAACAAGGATAGCTGCAAGATGAGGGCGCTTGCCTCCTGCTTCTACAATGTTTTTTACTTCTTCTGCTATCTCAGCTTTGATGGCTGCTGCTGTTGCTTTTCCGTCTATCAGTTGCATGATGTTTCTTTCTTTTCTTCGTTTTAGAATCTTGGCATTCCTTTCATGCCCTTCATACGCTGCATCTGCGCCATAGCTTGAGCCATTTTAGGACTAGTCATCTGATGCATCATTTTGCGCATTTGTTCGAACTGTTTTGTGATGCGGTTTACCTCATCAATGGAATTGCCTGAACCTTTGGCAATACGCAGTTTTCGCGACATATTGATGCACTCTGGATGCTCGCGCTCGTAGGGAGTCATTGAGCCAATCATGGCTTCCACTGACTTGAATGCGTTATCGTCAATATCCACATCTTTCAATGCTTTGCCCATACCTGGAATCATTGATGCCAAATCTTTGATGTTGCCCATCTTTTTGATTTGGTTGATTTGTCCGAGGAAGTCGTTGTAGTCGAACTTGTTCTTGGCTATCTTCTTTTCCAGACGTTTCGCTTCTTCTTCGTCAAACTGTTGCTGTGCACGTTCTACGAAAGAAACAATGTCGCCCATGCCAAGGATGCGGTCGGCCATACGTTCGGGGTGGAACACGTCAAGTGCTTCCATCTTTTCGCCTGTACCTACAAACTTGATAGGCTTCGTTACTACGGTACGGATTGAAAGGGCTGCACCGCCACGAGTGTCACCATCCAGTTTGGTGAGGATAACGCCGTCAATCTCGAGACGTTCGTTGAAGGTCTTTGCCGTATTGACAGCATCCTGGCCAGTCATGGCATCCACAACAAGAAGTGTCTCGTTAGGGTTGACTGCGGCTTTGATCTGTTCTATCTGCACCATCAGTTCTTCGTCAATTGACTGACGTCCAGCCGTATCGACAATCACTACATCATATCCTTTCGCCTTGGCTTCCTGGATGGCATTCTTTGCAACTGCTATAGGGTTTGTTGCACCTGGTTCAAGATAACAAGGAACGCCAACTTGTTCTGCAAGCACGCGTAATTGTTCCATAGCCGCAGGACGGAAGGTGTCGCAGGCTGCAAGCAGAGGCTTTTTGTGATTTTGGTTTTTCAGGCGCAATGCCAATTTACCCGACATGGTTGTCTTGCCGGCACCATTCAAACCTGCCATCAGAATTACAGTCGGATGTCCTGACAGATTCAAGTCTGTGGCTTGGCCGCCCATCAAGGCAGCCAATTCATCGTGTACGATTTTCACCATCAGCTGCCCTGGCTTCACTGCTGTCAGCACGTCTTGACCCAGTGCCTTCTGCTTCACGGTGTCTGTGAAGTTTTTGGCAACCTTATAGTTAACGTCGGCTTCGAGCAGAGCCTTGCGCACGTCTTTCAGCGTTTCTGCTACGTTGATTTCGGTGATTTTTCCTTCACCTTTCAGTATCTTAAAAGACCGTTCAAGTCTTTCGCTTAGATTTTCAAACATATCTTTATTTTTCGATTTAGAGGTTGTGTGGTCTCTGACCGCATGGTCTGTGCCCCTACAGCCGTATTACTATTTCTTCGCCCCTTTATATATAAGGTATACGATGATGGCAATAACGATGATGATGGCTGCAATGCCGATGATGTGCGAATAATGCGCAATCGTGTCGATCAGCTCTTGCTTAGGCATGGTGCTGTGGAAAGCATAGCCAATAGCCACAAGGATGCAGTTCCAGAGTCCTGCGCCGATGCTGGTGAATAGAATGAACTGCATGAGATTCATCTTGGCAAGACCCGCAGGGATGCTGATGAGCTGGCGTATAGCTGGAATCAAGCGGCCGATGAGGGTCGATACAATGCCGTGCTTGTCAAAGTAAGCTTCAGCCTGCTGCACTTTTTCTGCATCAATCAGACACATGTGGCCAAAGCGACTGTTGGCAAACGCATAGACGATGGGACGCCCAAGAAAGTATGAAAGCACATAATTGATGAGTGCACCTAAAAGTGCGCCAATTGTACCCGTCAAAATAATCATTGGATAGGTCATTTCGCCAGTTTCGGCGGCCATGTAGGCCGCTGGAATCATGACCACCTCTGATGGGAATGGGATAAAAGAACTCTCTATTGTCATGAACAAGACAATCCAACCGTAGTTGAGATTGTCAAGTGCGCCATTGGTGAGATTGAGTATGATTTCTTCCATAATGGCTGCAAAGTTACGACTTTTTAATGGATAATTGACAATTGATAATTGATAATTTACGGATTGAAGCTATTTTTCCGTCTAAAAGTTTTGCCACTTCGCAAAAAAGGCATACCTTTGCACCCGCAAAATGGGTAAGTCCTATACGGCCAGCTCCCTCGGAATCCCCCAGGGCTTGACCGCAGCAAGGGTACTTGGTTGTAGCGGCGCGATGTAGTAAGCTTGCCCACCCGCCTCTTTAGCTCAGTTGGCCAGAGCACGTGATTTGTAATCTCGGGGTCGTTGGTTCGAATCCGACAAGAGGCTCAAAAGTAACGGAGAAAGTCATGCTTTCTCCTTTTTTGTATACTATTATTTAATTATATATGATAAAAAAAGAAACAGACATCCAGCCTTGGGAGACTGTCAGTACGGAATATCTCATTCAGCGTCCTTGGTTGACGGCTCGTCGTGACACGTTGCGTATGCCTGATGGAAAGATTGTGCCAGAGTATTATGTACTTGAATATCCAACGTGGGTCAATGTCATTGCAGTTACTGCTGACGAAAAATTTGTTCTTGTGCGTCAGTATCGCCACGCATTGGGTATTGTGGAATACGAGCTTTGTGCTGGAACGATGGACGCTGCCGATGCCTCTCCTCTAGATGCTGCCAAGCGTGAACTTCTGGAAGAAACAGGTTATGCAGGTGGAGAATGGAGCGAATTTACGACTCTTTCGGCCAACCCGACTTCCATGAACAATCTTAATCATACTTTTGTTGCGAAAGGCGTAGAAAAAGTATCTGCTCAGCATCTTGACGAGACTGAAGAGATTACCGTTCATCTCTTTACAAAAGAAGAACTTCTTGATTTGCTTCGTCGCGACGAAATGAAGCAATCCCTCATGGTGGCTCCTCTTTGGCGCTATATTGCAGAGAACCATTTGCTGTCGTAGAGGTGACGGGTGTAGCGTAATTACGTTTGCGGGTGCAACGTAAGTGCGATGAAGGGTGTAGCGTATTTGTGATGATGGAAGGAAGGCGTGTGTGAAAATCGATGTGCCCCACACAATGGTGCAACTGCTAAAGTGTAATGCAGCCTTGATTTGTGGGTGCAGATGGCGTTTGGGAATGGGGGAAAAGGACTTTTGTATCCTTGTTGGCAGATTCTCTGTTTCTCCTTTTGATATTTTTCTTTTTTGTGCTATCTTTGTACACTTAAACATAATTCATGAAAAGAGAAGATATAATGAGGAAAATATTTTTAATGCTCTGTATGGTATTGGTTGCCATTGCCGGGCGTGCACAAAAACAGTTTGAAGGAATGTGGCAATGTGAGGTACTGGGGGCGACGATGGTGCTCAATCTCGCTGAAAAGAACATCGCTTTGAAAGATTTTGAAGGAGAGGAAACATATGGATATTTGAAAGGCGAGCTGAATGGCACATGGGTGATACTGAAAGTGAAAGAAGTGAAGGACAACAAGGCGCTGGTGAGAATGGTGAGCGATATTGGCCACGATGCTCAGGACGTGGAACTGAAACTGACAAAGGACGGAACAATCGAATTTAAACTGATTGGCGAACAGAATATAAAGACAATAGTAAAGCAGAAATATACGAAACTGCCAAAAGTGTCCGTGTTCAAGAAAAATGTGTAGAAGGATTTGAAAATTTGAGATTTTGGAAAACTATTTAGATACGTTTAATCCTTCGCAGCGTGCAGCCGTAGAGTACTGCAACGGTCCCTCGTTGGTGATTGCTGGTGCAGGGTCGGGTAAGACGAGGGTGCTGACCTATAAGATTGCTTATCTGATGGAGCAGGGCTATCAGCCATGGTCTATTTTGGCATTGACATTTACGAACAAGGCTGCAGGCGAAATGAAGTCGAGGATTGCAGACATTGTGGGGGCAGAATATGCAAGGATGTTGTGGATGGGCACATTTCATAGCATCTTTCTTCGTATTTTGCGTGCAGAGCATGAACGAATAGGATTTTCTGCGAATTTTACAATTTATGATGCAGCTGACAGCAAAAGTCTCGTGAAGTCTATCATCAAAGAGATGGAATTGGATGATAAGAAATATAAATCAGGGACTGTTCTGGGCATTATTTCAAATGCTAAAAATCAGTTGGTAACAGCAGAACAGTATATATCAAATACAGCGAACGCACAAAGTGATGCTCGACAGAATATGCCTGCATTGGGACAAATCTTCATGCGCTATTGTAGCAGATGCAAGCAGAGTGACGCAATGGATTTTGACGATATCCTTCTATACACTTATCTGCTGTTTGACAAACATCCTGATGTGTTGGAGAGGTGGGAACAGCGTTTTAGATATGTATTGGTGGATGAGTATCAAGATACGAACTTTGCGCAACACCGTATTGTGTGGCAATTGACAAAGAATCATCAACGCGTATGTGTGGTAGGAGATGATGCTCAGAGCATTTATAGTTTTCGTGGAGCTAATATTGATAATATACTGACATTCCAGAAGATATATAATGAAGCAAGATTGTTTAAGCTAGAGCAGAATTACCGTTCGACACAGAATATTGTAGAGGCTGCAAACAGTCTTATTCGAAAGAATAGCAGACAGATTCAGAAGGATGTCTTTTCTGAGAATGAGCGAGGAGAGAAGCTTCATTTGATGGATACTCATTCGGACTTGGAGGAGGCAAAGATGGTGGCAAACGCCATTCGTAGTGTAAAAAGAAATGAACGATGTGAGTATTCTGATTTCGCAATTCTTTATCGTACCAATGCGCAGAGCCGTGTGTTTGAAGACACGATGCGCAAGGAAGGGCTGCCGTATCGCATTTATGGAGGTTTGTCGTTCTATCAGCGCAAGGAAATAAAGGATGTGATTGCATATTTCCGATTAGCTGTTAACCCAAATGATGAGGAAGCTTTCAGGCGAGTCATCAATTATCCAGCACGAGGTATCGGCCAGACGACTGTCGCGAAAATACTTGCTGTTGCGACAGCGCATGAGGTGAGCCTTTGGAGTGTAATCAGTAGTCCTGAAACATACGACTTAGGAGTGAACAAAGGAACGCTTGCAAAGATTGTGATGTTTCGTGAGATGATTGCTTCGTTTATAGAACAAGCACAGAAACTGCCAGCCAATCAGGTGGGAACGGCAATCGTGAAACAAAGCGGCATCATTAATGACATATATCAGGACGCTACGCCTGAAAACCTGTCCAGGCAAGAGAATGTTGAGGAGTTGATGAATGGTATGCAAGATTTCTGCGAGACAAGATTAGAAGAGGGTAATGAAAATATTGCGCTGACAGACTATTTGTCGGAAGTGTCGCTAATGAGTGATGTGGATGATGATAAAGGAGATGACGAGCATAAGGTGACGCTAATGACCATTCATTCGGCTAAAGGATTGGAATTCGGAACGGTATTTGTAGTTGGTCTTGAAGAAGGCCTTTTTCCAAACCAAATGGTGTCAGGAAATCCGCGTGAGATGGAGGAGGAACGACGTCTATTCTATGTAGCAATGACAAGAGCTAAGAGGCGTTGCTATCTCTCTTATGCGCAATGCCGTTTTCGCTATGGACAGATGGAATTTTCGGCACCAAGCCGATTCTTGCAGGACATTGACCCAAGATATCTGGAAAGGAAGCATGGCTTATTCTCTTCACGAAGGAGCATGGATGATGAGGTAGAACTGCCATGGAAACGAAAAGGGGGATTGTTTGGTGACAAAGAAAGCCAAGAGACTTCTCGTCCATTCCGTCCAACCATATCGTCTGTTAAGCCAATGTCTGCAGTTAAACCAATGCAAGTAGTTACTCCCGTAGGTTCTGCAACTGCTGCATCAGTCGCAGCTGCCACACTTTATGCCACGTCTTCAACTCAATCGTCATCTTCGCTTTCTGTTGGCAAACACATTATTCATAATCGTTTTGGGCGTGGAGAAGTGCTCCGTATAGAAGGAACAGGTGACAGCACGAAAGCAACGGTACAGTTTGAGAATGTCGGAACGAAGCAATTGTTGCTTAAATTTGCTAAATATGAAGTAATTGATTGAATTAAATAAAGAACATATGACTTTACTTGAAAATAATATAGGGCAAATTCCATCACCATGCTATGTGATGGAGGAGAAGTTGTTGCGACGAAATTTGACCTTGATTCGCGATGTGGCTCAGCGTGCCAACGTGGAGATTATACTGGCATTTAAGGCTTTTGCTTTGTGGAAAAGTTTCCCTATTTTTCGAGAGTATATCAGTCACACGACTGCATCGTCATTGTTTGAGGCTCGATTGGCAAAGGAGGAATTTGGCAGCAAGGCTCATACCTATTCACCTGCATATACAGAAGAGGAATTTGAGGAAATTGTGGAATGTTCAAGCCATATTACATTCAATTCTTTGACTCAATATGAACGATTTGTGTCTAAGGCTGCAGGTAAAGCTTCTGTTGGTGTGCGTGTGAATCCTGAATACAGTGAGATAGAAACTGAGTTGTATAATCCTTGTGCGCAAGGTTCAAGGTTTGGTATTTTAGCAAAAGATTTGCCAGAACAACTACCTGATCAAATAGAGGGTTTCCACATTCATTGCCATTGCGAGTCGGGAAGTGATGTGTTTGTACGTACATTAAAGCATATTGAGGAGAAATTCTCGCCTTGGTTTTCTCAGTTGAAGTGGATTAATTTTGGAGGTGGCCACTTGATGACTCGGCAGGATTATGATGTGGAATTACTGATAGAGACTTTGCAGGGCTTTCATACTAGATATCCGCATTTGAAAGTGATTCTCGAACCAGGAAGTGCTTTTGCTTGGCAGACAGGTTCGCTTGTGGCAAAAGTAGTGGACATCGTTGAGAATAGTGGTGTTAAGACTGCTATCATCAATGCCAGCTTTACCTGTCATATGCCCGATTGTTTGGAGATGCCTTATAAGCCAACTGTGCGCTATGCTGTAACGCTCGAAGACGAAGACCTTGAAACGGCAAGAAACAAACCGCATACCTATCGCATTGGCGGCAATTCCTGTTTGTCTGGTGACTTTATGGGATTGTGGCAATTTGACCATGACCTTCAAATCGACGAAATGCTTATCTTTGAAGATATGATTCATTACACAACCGTGAAAACCAATATGTTCAATGGCATAGGTCATCCTTCAATTGGTATGCTACATGAGGACGGAACGTTTGAACTGTTTAGGAGGTATGTTTATGAAGATTATCGTGACAGGATGTGTTGAGGATTAAATACTTATTGCAAAATGAATTTGTTTTGTTCTAGGTTCCAAACGAATGTCTGATGAGTTTCCGCCGATTTCTTGGCAGGTTTGTTACTTCCATCTGTTTGTAGCACAAGTGGATTGCTTGTAGTAATGGTTAGCCGAAGGGTTGAGGGATTGATGCTAATTTTCCTGAAATCGTCTGATGTAGGTTCATCAATATGGTCTGATGCTTGTATTGGCTGCCAATCTGTGGTGTAGAAACTGACAGAAGAGTCTGCTATACTATCGCTTAGAATGGTGCTGATAATCATAATTATCTGAGTGCTATCATTTTTTGTGAGCAGCATCATTTTTTTCTCGGAATTTTGAGAGATGACAAGATGTGCGTATTGGTTAGTTAACGCCTTCATTTCAGATATGGTTTTAAAGAGGTTCCGTGTCTGCATAGGCTTTCCATTTTTTTGGTTATCAACGATTTCCAAACGATTGTATTCAGAAAGCGATGGGCATAGCTGCTGTGGCATGTTGAGAAATAAGTCTTTGAGCGATTGTCCATATGATATGAAAAATGAGCCGCTAAAAAACAAAAGCACAAGTATTTTTTTCATTTATTTTTTGTATTTGAATAATGAGATGACGTTCATGCATAGACTGGTTATTCGTGGCGTATGGCTTCGATAGGATCCATGTTGGCTGCTTTACGTGCAGGGATATAGCCAAAGATGACGCCAATGAGTGTACATACAGCAAAAGAAACGTAAATGGACCATGCCGGGATGCTCGATGGCATACCGATGAGAGGGAATAGTTGACTAACAAGGCACCCCAACAGTACTCCTATGAAACCTCCTGTAAGAGATATGAGGACTGATTCGATGAGGAACTGAAGAGATATGACCATGCCAGTAGCGCCTACAGCCATACGAAGGCCTATTTCCTTGGTGCGTTCTGTAACTGAAACGAGCATAATGTTCATGATACCAATACCTGCTACGAGCAAAGAAAAAGCTGCTGCAACAACAAGGATGATGGTGACGGTGTCCATCGTTGAAGACATAGTATCCATCATCTCTGCTTGTGAACGGATGGTAAAGTCATCAACTGCATTTTCTTTCAGTTTGTGATTGTTGCGCAAAATTTGTGTAAGTTCTTCGATGGCGGCATCAGAAAGTTCTTCAGTAAGAGCAGAACATACAATTGAAGAGAAATAGGTTTGGGCTGCGATACGTTTCATTACACAGGTGTAAGGAGCTATGATGACATTGTCTTGATCCATTCCCCAAGAGTTGTATCCTTTCCCCTCAAGCACTCCAATGATGCGCAGAGGAATGGATTTGAAGCGAATATTCTTGCCAATAGCTTCCGCTTCTTTGCCTTTGCCAAATAATTCGTTTACGATCGTTTTACCCACGATACATACTTTAGCAGACTTGCGGATATCTTCTTCGTTGAAGTTCTGTCCTTCTTCCACTTTCCATTGCTTAATGTCAAGGTATTCAGTCGATTCGCCATATATAGTACTGGATGTATTGCTGTTGCCATAGATGACTTGCCCAGATGCGGTAACTTCAGGAGAAACATAACTGACAAATTTCTTCTCGTTGACAATGCGTTGGTAATCGCCTAACTTGAGAGTTTGCATAGCAGAAGGGTCTTGACGTACTCCACCACGCATATCTGCACCTGGGCGTATGGTCAGCAAGTTAGTTCCCATTGTAGAGAGTTCTTGGCGTATGCTTTCTTTGGAACCTTGTCCAATGGACATCATGATGATGACTGCTGCCACGCCGATGATGATGCCAAGCATGGAAAGGAAGGAACGCATCTTGTTGTTTGCTACAGCGCGGATGCTGACTTTGAACAAATTCAGTATATTCATTCTTTATATATTCTTCTTTATTCTTAATTCATTAGTCGTCTTGTGGCTGTGGAAGAGCAGCCAATGCTTCAGCAGCAGATTTGATATGAGGGTTGATAGTGTCTTCTCTAACCTTTCCATCACGAAGATTGATATTTCGTGACGCATATTCTGCTATCTCTGGATTGTGAGTGACAAAGATGATGGTGTGTCCTTCTTGGTGAAGTTTCTGAAAGAGTACAAGCATCTCAAAAGAGGTACGTGTGTCAAGGTTACCCGTTGCTTCATCGGCAAGCAACACTGCAGGCTTGTTGACAAGAGCACGTGCTATTGCCACACGTTGCATCTGTCCACCTGACATCTGATTACTTTTATGCTCAAGACGATCTCCCAGCCCTACAGCTTGCAGAGCTTTAACGGCTGCTTCACGGCGTTGCTTGGAACTGTATTTGTTGTTGTACATCAGTGGAAGTTCCACGTTTTCAACAGCGGTTGTTTTAGCCAGAAGGTTGTAGTTTTGAAACACAAATCCAATCTTGCGGTTGCGGAGCTTGGCTCGTTGATTCTTGCTCATTTTGCGAACAGGAGTTCCATCAAGATAATATTCGCCGGATGTCGGAGTGTCTAAGCATCCCAATTGGTTAAGCAATGTTGATTTGCCAGAACCTGAAGTACCCATGATTGTGACGAATTCACCTTCATATATCTTAAAACTGATACCACGCAGAGCCTTGACTGTCTCAGAGCCGACTTGGAAGTATCGTTTCACATTGTCGAGTTCTATGACTACTTTTCGATTGTCTTGCTTGGAATTCATCGTTTTTGTTGTGGATTAGCATTATTGCGGTTGTTACGTGGACGAGGCATGAAAGGATTGGAAGTTCCTTCTGTTGCTGGTCCTTGAGGCTTGTTGCTGATAATCTCAAAGTCGGTTAATACTTCTGTGCCTTCTGCTATACCAGAAAGAATCTCTGTCAGCATTCCATTTGTTGTTCCAATTTCCACTTTATGGGCTTTAAAAGTGTTGCCTTCTTTTGTCCATAGCTTGTGAGGAGAATCTATGTTGCTGATGGTCTCGTCTTTTTGTAGCAAGGCTTCGTTAGGAGTGAAGCGGAGGGCACGGTTTGATACAGCGAGAACATTATTTTTCTCAAAAGTATAAATTGTTACGTTGGCAGTGAGGCCAGGCTTCAGCTTAAGTTCATCGTTGGGAGCAGAAATAACCACTTCGTAGGTAACCACATTGCTTTCGGTTGTAGCTTCCTGACGTACTTGGGTCACTTCACCTTCGAATATGTCATCTGGATAAGCGTCAACGGTGAATGTAACACGCAATCCTTCCTTTACTCCGCCAATGTCTGCTTCATCAATGTCTGCTATCACACGCATGTCGGTGAGGTCTTGTGCGATGATGAAGAGAGTTGGAGTAGTCATAGCAGAAGCCACTGTTTGTCCTTCTTCCACCTCCTTTGAAAGCACGATACCATCAATTGGGGAAGTGATGGTGGCATAGCCAAGGTTTGTCTGTGCTTTTTGTACATTTTGCTGGTGTACTTTCACTTGTAGCACCGCTTGTTCGTAAGACAGTTTTGCATTCTCATAATCATTGGCAGAAACAAGTCCTTTTTCAAACAACGTCTTGTAGCGATTGTAGTTTGAAGTCTGATAGGTCAGCGATGATTGGGCATTAGCAAGGTTGCTTTGTGTTGAGACCAATTCCGACAAAAGATTCGTCTTATCCAATTCTGCGATGACTTGTCCTTTTTGTACGATGGAGTTGTAATCTACATAAATGCGGTCGATAATACCTGAAACCTGTGTGCCGACTTCAACCTCTGTAACAGGTTCAATCGTACCTGTGGCAGTAATGCTTGTCGTGATATTCTGTTTCTCGACAGGAGAAGTTGAGTAGGTTACTTTAGGAACTTTGTCGCAGGCTGTGAATGCTACAATGATGAAAAGTGTTGAAAATATATTAGAAGCTTTCATTATTTTTTGATTTTTAGAGTTCGTAAGTTTAAGAGTCTTTAAGTTCATTAATTTAAAGTTTTAGAGGTTACAATTCAATGTTTTCTCCTGCATAAAACTTAAGCATAGCATAATTAAGTATAGCTGTGTATTTGGTTTGAAGTAACTGTTGCTCCGCTTGCAGCAGGTTGTTTTTTCCTGTGGTCAGTTCTACTATATTTTTCAGTCCGAGGTTGAACTGTTCGCTGACTAAGTCATAGCTTTCCTGCATACTCGCCACGTTTGCCTTTGCCGACTGGTATTGATGCAGAGACGTAGTAGCGTTAAGCCAGCAATTCTCGATGGTAGAGTAGAGTTGCTTTTGCTGACTCTGTAAGTTCAGCACATTAGTTTGGTGTGTGTATTTCGCCTTGCGAATATTGGTACGTGTCTGCAAGTTGTCAAAAATAGGCATAGACACTGTCAATCCCACTGAGTTGCTCAGGTTTTTTTTGATTTGTTCCGTAAAGGCTATATGCTGGCCTGAAGAGTTATTGCTACCCATGCCAACCGTTAGCGACACAGTAGGCATATAACCAGCACGAGCATTAGTGATTGCAATTTCAGACGAAACTACGTTTAGCATGCTGGACTGAATTTCAGGGCGATTGGCAAGAGCGGCATTGTACACCGACTGCTCGTCGGGGATAATGCTGAACATCTCCTCTTCTGGCAAGTTGGGCACAACGATATCGAACGAATCGTTGTCATGAATTTCCAGCAATTGCTTAAGCTGAAGTTTATAGCTTGCCAGTTGCGACTCTGCTTGAGCTAGCGAATAGTGATCTTGGCTTACCTGCGCTTCGAGTTGTATCAAGTCAACACGCGCTAAATTTCCCAGTTCCACCATCTTCTGTGCGCGGTCGCGTTGCATCTCGCTTGACTTTATAATTTCTTTACATACTTTTACAGCCTCTGTTTCATAAAGCACCTGTACAAACAGCTGGGCCACTTGTTCTTGTATGCTATTTGCTTGTTGCTCCACATCTAGCTGTGCAATCTCTTCGCTCAGTTTGTCTTGCTTGATGTTGTTTATGTTGCGGTTGCCGTTCCACACCGTCCAGTTGGCATTGATGCCATATGAGCCATTGTACGACACCGTGTTTATGTTCGTTGTCATTGAACCATTTGTCAGGTTGATAGTACTTTCTGCAAAGGGGCGCCATGAGACATTCTGATTAGTGTTGAACGATAATGAAGGAAATAGGGCAGACTTGCTCTGCAACACATCCTCATGGCTGGATGCCGCGGCAATCTTTTTCTGTTGCAGCTGAATGTTGTTCTCCAGTGCATACTCCAAACATTCTTGCAGTGTCCATAGCCTCTTGTCCGTAATCTCTTGTCCGTTCACAGCATGACAAGCCAGCACCATGGATATTGCGGTTAGTAAGTGTTTCTTTTTCATTTTTTTCGGCTTTTTATCTGTATGAATGACCATTCTAAACTTAAAATGTTTAAAAAGAGAAGTGATTAAAAAAAGAAAAAAGCAGTCAGACTATAAGCCGGGTTTTGTGCGCACCATTTAACGAAAGGTATGTGCCCCATTTCGCAGTGCGTGCCTGTCATTTATCTACTCCATGAGTCACCCCATAGCTCAAGCGTTCTACCCTCCACCGAACAATCGGGCGGGCAACCCTTATGGCGGTGGTTTACATGAACTTGCAGCTCCCAAGATGCACAGCCGACATGTCGCCATGCCGCTGGTGAGCTCTTACCTCACCTTCTCACCATTTCAGTTGTGACAATATTGCTCATTCCTGAGGATTGGCACAAAAGTCACCTCTGTTGTTTTTTTCTTCTGCATTACTCAACCCTCACGGATTGCTTCTATATTAGGAAGTGGGATGCCCTGTGCTGTCCGGACTTTCCTCTTTCAACATCCCGAAAGATGCTGCCAGCGACAGACTGTCTGACTGCTTTGAATGCAAAGATAGGAAAATTCCACCTAAAAAAAATACATGAGAATAAATAAGCTTTATCAGCGTAGGAATTTTTATCAAAAAAAACTCCTTTTGTCTTTTATTGTGGGTGTTTTATTAGATTACGGACTGAGGGTTATGTTTTACAAGAATAGTATAACCTTGACTTAAAAAACGAACGGACATCGCGATATGAAATAAAGTGACATTGGAATATAAAGCGAGTCCGCTTTGAGGAGGGATTAATTTCTGAAGATTCTTGTCTCCTTTTTCTTGACCTTATTTTCATTTCTCAATTTTGCAATGATTTTATATGGTGTGAAAACAAAATGAATGTTGAATTAATGAGAGTTCGATGTAATAATATTTTGTTTTTCTTCGAAGTATAGGAAAGTTATTGAACTTGTGCTTTTTCACCTTTGGACAGACACCAGTTCGATATCCTCATGTTGTACCTCAAAAGGGGTGAGAGTCTCACCTATGGTACACGTGAGAGTCTCACCTATGGCATAGGTAAGACTCTCACCCCTTTTGAGGTTGTAA
>JAEIGA010006291.1_pt1 | contig 18079 bp, 28 predicted proteins | sample 9270691 | NCBI WGS metagenome assembly JAEIGA01 (sample SAMN17057246, study PRJNA624740) | gut metagenome | biome: biome; isolation source: fecal sample | host: Bos grunniens | place: China: Xizang | collected 2019
ACCATTTTCCATCAAATACAAAAATCATTGTTTTAACTTCTGATGAATGGATGTATCCTGACCAACAATCTTCATAACCCAATTCGTTTAATTTATCAGTAAGTTGTTGTGATATTTTTTTTATAAAGAATTTACCCTTATTCATTTTTCGGAGTTATGTTATATTTTTCACTCAATTTTTTAATCATCTTCTCCTCTTCGAATTTATCTAATGCTTTTCTAGCAGCTTCCATTCTCTTTTTCTCATCTTCTTTCTTTTTAAGCTCAGTGGTTATCCACTGATTAATTTGCGAGTCAGATAACGTTAATAAAGATGCTGGAAAAGATTTTGAATAATGCTCGTGACCACCGTAACCCCAATACTCATCTCCTTCACACCAAACTTCATCTCCATCTAATGTATATATGTTTGTATGTTTGAAATCACCATCCAACCTAACTAGTAAGGTTGTAATATGATCACACATATCATCGAAGATATCAGTCAACCTTCTGAATTCCTGCAATTGTTTTTTTGTCATAATCGTATGCGTCACATGTTGTTGTATAGCATCTTGCTCCATTTGCTGTATTAACTGCGGTTGTTGAATAATTTGATGGGTGCCACCATAAATCAGTGGATGGTTGATACCATAAATTGGTGGATGTCGTAAGCCCTTCTAATAAATTTTGTAGTTCAGAGTTCAGATCAATGTTCTTAAATTTTGAATCCGTATCATCACATTTTGGTTTCGGATTTACGATTTCGTCAAGTAAATTCTTAACATTTTCCAGTTCAAATCTTGCAGTACTTACATTTTTATGCAAAGCAGATATTGCTTTCTCATGCGTAGCTATTTCCTCTAAATTCTTATTCATAGTTTCTCTTAAAGACTCAATAGCTGCGAATATCATTGGAATATCCAATTTTTCAGTCAAATCATCATCTAGTAGACTCATAATTAGTTGTTTTTGTTCTGTTCCATGTATGTATCTGTAATATCGCTACATTTCCTATGACTTAAGTACATCCATATAGCTAATAAAGCTTTAGCAATAGCTGTCCCTAAATTTTCTTCACCATATAAGAGAAATAATGCACTGATTGCACCAAGGCCATAAAAAATTGTGCCTATGAAATTATAATAAAATTGGGATTTTGTAATATGTTTATTCATTTTAAATCTCCCCATGCTCCTGTTTAAGATATTGTTCTGTCTGTTTTCCGAAATCTTTATTTATGGTATACATCCAAATCGCTATTAGTGCGTAATATGTATCGTATTCAGGCTTCATAAAAGTCATAGCTAATGCGCTGAGACCTGCCACGAACGTAACTACCTCTCCAATAAGTGATAAATAATACCTTTTTTTAGAAATTCTTTCCATATATAATTAATTTGTGGTTATGATTTAATATAACAAAAATTAAATATTATTTAGTTTTTCCTTTTCTACCATGATAAGGTTCACCAATAAAACTCTCATCGTTAAATCCCATTCTATCTCGAGTTACTATATTAAGAGACTTTTCCTTTTCTTTCTTACGATCTTCAATCTCTTTCAATAGTGTTGAGTATTTCAAATCTTTTTCCTTCTCATATTCTCGTAACCATTTTTTATCAGCGTCCTTCTTCTCCGCTTGATATTGGTACCAGTCATTAGTTCCTTTAATAACTTCTTTCCATCTACCAACTTGAACTTCCTTAAATATGTCGTTTAATTTCCTGCCGCATATAGAATGCACCAGTTCTCTTAAATCCCAACCACGAACACTAAATAAATATTTTATTTTATCATAAAACCCAGTATCTATCTTCCCACCACAATTCATTAAGTGGCTCATCATATCTTTACCGATTATATCATACAAGTAAGAATATAAGAGATTATTCGACTTTATATAATCAATATCTACTTCAATAATGTCAGTTGGGTCTATGATTGGAATACTAACTTGAATATTTTTTTTCTTCCTTTGCTTCTCAGATTGACGGATACAATTATTAGAATCTACATAATAATCTCCACGGTACTCGTCAAAGAAATACTCTCTAAATAGATTTCGTGTATTAGTTTTTCCAACATATTTTGGATATTTTTGACAAAACTTATGAAATGATTTATCAAAACTCCGACCAATACAACTCTTCAAAAATCTATCCACACTAATGTACAGCTCACGATCCCAATGGTCCCAATATTTATACCCACCATTGAATCTCCCTTTTCCATCTTCCCATTTTCTCATTGATATTTTTTGAGGAGAACCTGAGTCAAGTTCATCATCCTCCCAGTACTCAGTTAAGTCTCTATTCACAAGATTTTTCATGACGATATTTACAATAAATTATTTTTTGATTATTTGGATCAAATTCTCTATAATTATATTGACATCTGTTTTTACAGAAATCATCCCCAACTATAATATATAAATCTCGTGGACATTCTTCCCCAATATAGTATATATATGAATTGCTCATGATTATTATATCTTTAAATAATGTATATAATATATGAAAACCTTATATGAATCTTTATTGGGAGATATGGATGATATTATAGATAAAGCAACGGTTCAGGGATTTTTAGATAGTTTAAAAGGCAAATCTTTAAATAATACTATGGATGCTGTGATAAATAGTGATGGTAGTATTAGTTGTGATTATCTGGGTATATATCATACAAAAATCCCAAAATATATAAAATTTAAAAACTGTGAAAGTATCACGTTGGGGGATTGCGAGATCGAAGATATATATGAGACTTTAAATGGTGGTAGGAATCAATATGTTGATTTGAAGGATTGTAATAGTATAGGAGGTACTAATCGTAAATTGAAAAACGCGTGCTCTGCTTTGAGAATATATGATTGTACTATTGATAATTTAGATTGGGTCCCAAACGATATTAATTCATTAGCTTTGGAATATATTGATATTAATATTGATACTATTGATTTAAAAGGCAAGAAGCTAAAAAAATTTTATTTGAGTGGGGCGAATGTTTCATCTATTATCAATGCTGATGTAGTGTGGGATAGTTTTCAGATTGTAGATTGCTCTAAATTAAAGAAAATAGATAATATAAAAGCTCGCGAAGTGGCATTCAATAATGTTAAAAAATTAACTGATATTAAACTTAGTAATGGTGTTGAATTATTAAGATTAGATACTAGTTTAAAACATCTATCCCCCGATATACTTCCTAGTACTATAGAAGTATTGTATGCTGGTAGTATGGGTGAGGAGTGGATAAGAGATAATATCCAAGCAATCTGTCCTAAATTATGTCGCGGAGAGTTTCCAAATCCCCGCAGCTTTAAATTTAAAAACAATCCGGTTAAAGTTGGTGATTGGGTAGTTATCAAGAGTAAAGCTAAGAGCTCGGGAACTTTTGGATCATCAAGAGGCACTTTAATGGTTGATAAAGTTATTAAAGTTACCGATTCAAGAATTAAAGGAGAGAAAGCTGGACTTCGTCCATTTATAGATGTAGAACCTATGACTGATGCTAATCCAAAAAAAGACTGGTCATATGTTGATCCAAATGGAATAAATGATATTACTGGTGTTGGTATAGAAGTTGGTGATAAAGTAGTTGCATATTTACCATCAGGTAATATGGGTAAGAATAATGGGCTTGTTATTGATGAAATTTTGAAACTAACAAAAGCTGGCGTTAAATGTAAAAATGCTGGTAATCGTCGCCCTTATGATATATGTATACTTAGGTCACAAGAAGAATGCGATAAGCAGTTTAAATAATATAAATATATGGCAGAGAAAGATACAACAAAACCTTCTAAACCTTCTAAAGAAAATGCACCGAAAGACTTTAAATTAATTAAAGCGATTCGAGCCGAAAAAGACTATAAGAGTAATGTAGTTAGAAGGGATAAGAATGTTAGAAGATATATAGATGAAAATTATAATGTAAAAGGGAGCCCATCAGTAATGCCTGGTCAGTTAGTTATGTTTAATTATTTTGAACCAGCTACTAAAGAAGAATTGGAGTATTATGATGCTATGCCTTGTACTATTTTCTTCGGAGTAGTGAAGACTAAAAATGGACCAAGAGTTATCGGTTTTAATATCCACTACTACCCTCCAAGAATCCGTTACCAAGTCATGGATCGTATATTTGAAATATTTAGACCGATGTATGAGAAGACTTGGAATGAACCTCTAAAGAAAGAAGTATCTTATTTTAATTATAAGATGTTAATTGATCAATTGACAAAGGCTCAACTTGATTTCGGAATAAGAGAGTATATACCAAATTTAATGGCTTCCGTTACTCCAGTGCCTCCAAAAGCTTGGTCTAAAGCTGTATTTACAGAAGGTAGGTTTAAAAAGAGAACTCGTGAGCAGATAATGAAGTATTGGAAAAATAAGTCATTGGGGATTAAAGAGAAAAAAGAAGAATAATTATGAAAGATTTATTTGAGAGTTTATTAGATGATGATAGTATTGAGAAGAAATTCGATGATATGGAAGTGATGAAGTATATTGAAAAATTCTTTAAGAAGTATAGGGAGATTGAGGATATTGAGAGATTATCTAAAAATATTAAAATAGGTGATATAGTATTATATAGTGAGATGGATGCACCTGCAGTAGGGGTAGTTTTAGGAGTTGATGATAATGGATGTTTTGTTATTGGGGATGATAGGTTTCCTGAATTAAAACATTTTACTAATTCTAAAGGAGTAGTTAGAGGTAATGCTTCTCCAGGACAAATTATTAAGATCAACAAAAATATATTGAAATTATTAGCTAATTTGTAATGAAAAAGTTTATACTATTATTATTTATTGCGTTACTCGCATATGCATGTGGTGGTCCATCATATTTGATGACTAGGAATTTTGATAAATATTATAATATACATCAAGTAGACAGTGTATGTAAAGTTGACAGAATTCCATCCAATTTAGATAAATGGTCTAGAATGGCTCTAACTGACGATAGTACTGCATTTTATCAATATATGTATAGAAAAGTAAATGATTCAACTGAGGTTGTTTGGACATTAACTGATTTAGATACTATATATAGATTTAAAAAACGTACTTTAAATATAATTGATGATAAATGAAAAAGGAACTTATCGAAGAATTTATAAGGAAGTATTGTGCTAATTGTAGAGCATACTTTATATGTGGTGCTGAATTAGTGGGGTGTCCTGATTTTGAGAAATTTATAGAAGAAAATAAAAATAAATAAATATGTTAGCTACTGGTTTTATTGAATCTGGAGTGGATGAAAGAGATTATGAATATGCAGTTCCTGCGAAGACAGAGGATCTTCCTCAATCATATAATTGGGTGAAATATACTGATATTAAAGTGAAGGATCAAGGAAATCTCTCAACATGTGTCCCACATTCTCTTAGTACTGTTATGGAGACTCAAATATTAACTGGTGAACAAGTAGATATATTAGATATATATAATAGAAGACCAGACAAGACAGTAGACGGTATGAATATTAGAGATGTGTTTAAAATCGTTAAAAAAGACGGTTATATAGATAAGAATACCGGTGATCGAAAATATATTAATGAGTTGACAAAGTATTTTAGATTAAGAAACGAGTTCCAAATTAAATGGAGTTTAGTTGCAAATGGTCCTTGTATAATGGCTTTTTATGTTAGGAGTTTTGAACCTGAGTTTTGGAAAGGTGGTGAGAATCAAGGTGGACATGCAGTTACTTGTGTGGGGTATGATGAAGAAGGTTTTATAATACAAAATAGTTGGGGTCCAAGTTGGGGTTATGGTGGTTACTGTAAGTTGCCGTATAGTGATTTAAAGTATTTAGTAGAGGCTTGGGGAATAGAATAAAAAAGATCCGAAAGGATCTTTTTTTTTTGTAAAAAATTTTAAAATTTCACTAAAGTTTTTCAAAACTTTGTTAACAACGCCCTAAAGGCCATTGTGACTTTAGTAACGAAGTCATAAATGTCCTCGTGACATTTGTTACACGAAATTAAAAATTTCGGGACTTAAAAACTAACAACGTATTGAAATTCGTTGCGATTTCATTAAATAAAATTTAGTTTTTGTTAATGAAATACTAAAGTTTTTCAAAACTTTGTTATATATAAATATAAGAAATTAAAAGAAACACATTAATATTTACAGATATGAAAAAGGCACTTCAGATTTCAGTTTTGGTAGTTCTATTAGCAGTAACAATTGTATTTGGTTTTAGTGAGAGCTATAATATGATGTATTTTTGGATGTCTAAAGTAATCGCTATAGTTGCCGGTTATTTTCTATATATTCTTATTAATAAATGGTCTGTTGACTTAGGAATTGACAAAATTGATAACGAAGCATAATTATGAGTATATTAGATGAAAAATTGAATCCCATAACAGAGGAAGCACTTAAAAAACTGGGATTTGAAAAGCAGCCTTGGGGATCTCCAGATTACTATTCAGCAGAATATTCAGATATTCGTAAAAGACGTTATGTAAGAGACGAAAGAAGAGTTGGTTGGAGACCAACAAAATATATGTGGGTGATTGAAACTCCAGCAATGACAGCTTATTACTTTCCCGAAAAATTTGAAGGCTATGTAAATATCAAAGGACTTCCCAGTACACCAAAAAATTCATTAGCGGTAGGAACCACATGGGGAAGTGAAAAAATGACAACATTAACAGATGTCCAGGATATGATGGATATAGAAGCAGTATTATCTAAGTATGAGTATTTTGAGTGAAGAGATCATTGAAGATCTACCTATAACTAAAGAGTATTTAAAAGTTCATGGTTTTGATCCACACCTACCTAAAAAAATGGGTGGTAAAATCAAATATAAATTCAAATCCCTTATTAAATACAAAATATGGAATAGATTCTATATAACTGATGTATTGGATACTGATTGTAGATTTTGTGTTAGCGTCGCATACGATAGAGCAACAAGTACATTATATATAATTTATAGACCAGCATTCAGAACGTATTTAAATTGTTTTCCAGGAATAGTATTAGATTTAATTGATGATGTTGATGAAGATGATCAAAATAAATATGAATTAAAAGTAATAGAAAAACATACTGATATAAATACTCAATATTTTTTCGATATATTATTTTCAAATATATTCTCAGATTCAAAATGTGAAGAGATTATGCAAAAATTTAACGAACAATGGATACAACAAACAACTTCGATAAATTCAGAAATATCATAGCATCTAATCCACCAACATCAGATGAATATTACTTCGTACAAATTATTAAACGAAAGAAAGATGGCCATGATGTTAATGGGAATAATTTGAATAGATGTGTTAAGTATTACAATATCAAGTCTTTAGAGGAATTCGATAATATTAAGGATGAGATTAAGACTATTTGTGATGCATTAAATACAAGAGCTTATATATACTACAGTAAAAAAAGCTCTAAAGAAACTGCGAAATTAATGTTAAAAAGGGTAACTGATAATATTATTTCCGAGAATTATATAGGGATGAAAACATCACATCAATCATGTTGTAGTGAATGTATACCAAAAGATAGAACATATTTGATTGATGTAGATACAAAAGATATAGCGGTTATGAATATTATAAGTAACTGTCTTGATCAATGTGAACCTACTGGAGTAAATAAAGTAGTAGATGTTATCCCAAGTAAATCAGGATTTCATATTATAACAATTCCATTTAACGTTGAAAAGTTTAGATCTCTTTATAAAGAGGATATAGATATTCATAAAAATTCACCAACAATTTTATATATAAGCTAATGAAGACACAAGTTAGAAGAAGTGTATTTGAGACAAACTCATCATCAACACATTCAATTTCTATTGTAAAAGAATCATCAAATATCCATTTCCCATCAGTAGTAGAATTTAATATTGGAGAGTTTGGTTGGGAGTGGGAGAATTATAACGATTACCGTAGCAAAGCAAGCTATCTTTATACAGCAATTTTAGAGACAACTCAATTAAAAACAACTGAAGATTTGGTGGATGGTAAAAAGCAGTGTAAAGATTTGATTGATGATAAACTGAATAAAATTAGAGACGTTCTTTATAAGTATGGTATTGAGTGTGTATTCGATTCATTCGAAATTCAACATTATGATTACGAAGTAAGTGTTGGTAAGCACCATAATTATTATCCAGACCATAAAGGGTATATAGATCACGGTTATGAGTTGGGGGGTTGGGTTGATAGGATCTTGAATGATGAGAAGTTGCTTATCAATTTCCTATTCGATAATGATTCGGTAATCGAAACCGGTAATGATAATGATGATTGTCCTTGGAGAGAAGATTTTGATGAGTTTGAGGATATGAGAAATACAGGTAAGTATGATACATACATTAAAGGTAATTAAGTTATGAGAAAATTATTAGCATTATTAACTATTTTATTAATGACATCATGTACCTGGGAGAGGAAACCAGATAAATATCCATTAACAGTTGTATCAATATATAAAGACGGAAATCTTCCAGGATACGCTCGTTATACCATCCGAGATAATGATCCTCGTAAAGATGGTTGGGGTAGCAATGCAATACATATTTATTTAATAGATAAGGATGACAAGTTCCAAATAGGTGATACAATAATATTTAATAAAAGATGAGTAAAGTAAGATACATTAAAGTTGATTGGCCGAATTCTCAGATGTTTATGGGAAAGGAAGATTGCTATGATTGTACCTACGAAGATGAAAATAACGGTATTTATCAATCGGTATTCGTCCCAGAAGATGTTTATGAAGAAGCCATGAAAAATACAGATTTTAGATATGAATAAGAAAGAAGTTAAAGTCAGTAGATTTGAATGTGTAAGGCCTGATTGGATTCGAGTGGTTAACGCCGCGAGAAGAACTTGGGGTAAAAAACCAATCAATCACGAACCGAGTGACAAATTTAAACGTAAAATTCTTCTTGCCGAGCATAGTCCTATTAGGTTGTTGGAGTATGATTTTACAATAGAGAACATTAGACAGTGGGTTAGTACCCATCTAGTTCGGCATAATCTAGGTTGTGAAAAGTTCGTACATACTCAGAGACAAGATATTAATACCGAAATTGAGAATATTACACAAGAAGTAATTAAAGCCCTTAAAGACCTCGATAAATTAAGAGAAGGTTGGAGAGAGCGAGATTATTTGATGCAAGGTGAGGAGAACGATATGGATATGACTTGTAACGCACAAGCATTCATTAACATATCACGCAAGAGACTTTGTATTGGATGCGCAAGTTATGAGACAAGAATGGCTTGGGAAGTAGTTATTTCAATGCTAAAAGAATTCGATCCAATCCTAGCGGAAAAATGTGTACCAGAATGTGTATATAGAGGGTTCTGTCCAGAGTTCGATAGATGTTGCGGTTATTGTAATAGTGAAAAATATCAGGAACATTTAAAAGTGTACAGAAGCATTTAGTATAATATCAATTTATTGGTGCTTTTTACGTGATTTAACAGAGGATCTCTTAAGAGGTGATAAATTATATTACTTCTAGGAGATCCTTCTTTATTTCAAGGATTTTACTGGTGTAAAGATAATATATATTTTCAATATTTTATTACAAATAAATATGACAAATGAATTATATTGGTATTAGAGGTCATAGGGGAGCTGGTAAAAAAACTATAGCATATTTATTAGGATGTGCAATAGAGTATGCATCTCACCCAAATTATTTTCCAACCCAACTAACCAGATCAGACATATTTAAAGTATGGTGCGATAATGCGATGAATGATGAATATATAACATCTCATTCTGAATTGGAACATATATATTTTTCAGCATTTAAAGAAACACCGGAACTTTTGACAGAGTTATTGTTTGGATTTACTGGTGACGTTTCCTTTGACGATTTCCATAAAGATCATACTATTTTGAATTTGAAAGATTTCTCATATATAACATACGACGAAATCCCAACCGATCTAAAATTATATTCTGCAGAAGAATTATATAATTATTTCTCATCTAAAAAAGAACCAACTGCAATTACAAAAGATATATATGCTACTTTAAGAGAGGTTGTAATGTATTTTGGTAGAGAAGTTATGCAAAGGTTCTTCGGATTAAATGTTTGGGTGAAAACATTGAGAAGTTGTGATGATAGATATCCATATACATTTAAAGATGATATGTATTATAAGATATTTACCGATCTTAAGTACCCTTCAGAAGCAACTTATATTAAAGAAAAAGGAGGAGTAATTGTTAAAGTCAATAGACCTGGTCATAAGAAGAGAGGAGTTGATAAACTTTTACACGATGACAGAATAGATTATAAATTGGTAGTTGGTGAAGGGTTGTATGATTTAGAAGATAAAATATTTGAAATAGCAGAGTCAATAATTAAACAAAATGAATATGTCGAAGAAACAAATTGAGAAAAACTTGATTGATGTATTGGGTGAGGTTACTCCAAAAACACCAACTATTAAGAAAAATGATAATATTACCATTAAATTTAAACTCCTATCCGATGAAGCTGAACTTCCAAAATATGCTCATGATGGAGATAACGGTATGGATATCAAAGCGGTACGAGTTGAGTATGATGTAGAAACTGATTGTTATAAGTATTATACAGGTATTGCATGCGAAAGTCCAGAAGCGGTTGGTTGTCTAGTAATGCCTCGATCAAGTAATTGTAATACTGACAGTTATCTAACAAATAGTATCGGATTAGTAGATTCATTTACATATAGAGGTGATATTGGATTGAGATTTAAATGCAGAACATCTCGAAGTGTAAGAATTATGTGTTGTGCTATGTATAAATATCATTTTGAGATGAATTGGTTTGAAAGACTATTCACCTCATTTAAAGATGTTTATAATGAGATTGAAAGAGAGTTTTTCGCAGATCCTATTAAATTTGCTCCATACGCAGTCGGTGAGAGACTTGGACAATTAGTATTTGTAAGATTCCCTAAAGTCAAAGTGAAAAAAGTTGATAAACTATCTGAAACTAAACGAGGTAAAGGTGGTCATGGTTCAACTGGGAAGAAATAATTTTATTTAATACTCGCGTATATATTTATTATTATTTGAATAAATAAACATATTTGGCAATGTATGAAGGATATATTTATAAATATACTAATATAACAAACAATAAAATATATGTAGGGCAAACTAATAGTATACAAACACGACATAAAGGTCACGCTAATTGTAACCGTATAGATCCATTTCATAGTGCAATTAAACATTATGGAATGGATAATTTTAAATTAACCATTTTGGAGCACATATTCGATGAGGATAAAGATTCATTAAGAAATAGATTAAATGAATTAGAGAAAAAATATATTATATTAGAGGATTCCAAATTTCCAAATGGATATAATTTGACAGATGGTGGGGAAGGTGCTCCTGGTAGAAAATTGTCCGATGAACATAAGAGAAAAATATCGGAAGCCAATACTGGAAGAAAACATACTGAAGAGACAAAATTAAAACTTCGAGATAGAACATTAACTAAAGAACAACGAGAAAAAATTTCAAATTCATTAAAAGGGAAGCCTGCATGGAACAAAGGGATCCCTATGTCTAAAGAGACTATTCAAAAACAAGTTATAAATAGATCTTGGTTTTATGAGATGGGTGGTCCTAATAAAGGTAAGAAATTATCAAAGGAACATAAGGAAAAAATATCAAAATCTCATATCGGTAAGAAATTGTCGGAAAGTTCAAAACAAAAATTGGCTGAATATAATAGGGCACATCCAGAAAAATATGATAGTATGAGGGGAGTCCCTATATCTGAAGAAAGAAAACAACATTTATCGAGAGTTCATAAAGGTAAACAATATACAAAGGGTAAAATTTGGGTACATAACGAATCAAAAACTACATTAATTAATCCAGAAGATTTGCAAGAATATATAAATAATGGTTGGGTTAGAGGTAGAAAATTAAAAAAAAAATAATTGTAAATGATCAAACGTAAAATATTAACCATATTATTTTCGATACTTTATTTAGCTGTGGGGTTTGTGTCGACATATCATGCTGTTTCATTTTTTAACCTATCCAACCAAACTTGGTTAGCCGTCATTTTGGCAATTTCATTTGAGGTTGGACAAGCCGCTGTTTTATTTTCAATTTTAACAAATCCAAACAAAAAAATAATGCCTTGGATCTTAATGGGTACTTTAACATTAGTACAATGCATGGGTAACGTATTCCATTCATATCACCACATGCTTGTAAATAATACAGATCTTATTAAGTACTTTACAGATTCAGTATTATTCTTCCTACAAGACCCAGATCCAAAATACAACCAAGTAATGATTTCATATATTACTGGTGCTATTCTCCCAGTTGTAGCACTATGTATGACATCAATGATTGTAGATAATAGTGAGGAGAAAGAAGAAGATAATGAAGTAGTTGAAGAAGAAAGTGAACAAAATTTGATAAAATATTAAAGATTTATTAAAGTTCTTTTATATTATATTTGACGGACATAAATGGTTCCTATTTTTTAATGAATACTGATAATATGCTTTACCATTCGTCCGTTTAATTTATTAACCAGGCCGCATAGAAGGTTCCTATTATTCTTAATTATTAGGGCTAACATTACTTTCCGCGGCCTTTTTTATTTACATATAAAAAGAACAAGATATGATTTTAGAAAATTTCGATTATTCAGAACTAATCAATCTATTTAAAGCAGCCCCAATTCTATCTAAAAAAGTAGACGTAGAAAAAATCCAAAAACTAGCACTTAAAAAAGGATACCTAGTACACCCAGATTGTTGTAATGAACATGTTTATACATTTCTACTACATCAAATAGATGGTGTTGATATGAATTCAACTTTCTATAAAACTTGGGAGGATGTAATCTCAAAAACTCGATTTGAAATATTTTTGGACCAGATCGTAAGTTATACAGCATCATATGTATTAGGAGAGTCTTGGGTCCCAAATGAGGGTTCAGAGCAAGTAGATTTTACTACATATACAGTTATCCGACCAATCTCATTTGACGAATTATACGAGAAATGTCTTGGTATGCTTCAGTCTGGTATAGCATTGAAATTCAATACAATGAATACTTTATGTGAGTACGTAAAGGATTATTATCTATCTCACGACGGAGCAACATTGGATATTGACTCTATTAAAAGTAGAGAGGCACAGACATATCTATGCAGTGAATTGGATATGACCCCAAATGACAAATTTAATCTATTGAGATATATAGTATTTAAGACTACTGGGGAGACTATGGTGATTAAGAATAAAGAGATGTTAATAAAGATTCAATCATCTCTTCGCCCATTCGACTTCACTACACTTTCAGAGAACCAGCTAAATACATTGGCTTCTATCTTCTATAGATATAAAGATATTTTCTTGGCATTTAGAAAGCATAAAACTATGTATAGTTGGAGCCCACAAGATAAGTTGGCGATAATTCGAGTTGCAGAAAATAGGAAAGTCATTAATAAGATTAGAAGGCTTGCTCCAAAATACCATACACCATTTAAAATTGGTTTCTGGGAGTCGTTGTTGCATAATTATAATACGACAACTGCTGAGATTAAGAAGAATGCAGAAACCGTTGATAGTTTTAGATTGATTAGATTGATTCAGACTATTAATACTCATCTTCAAGAACCGGATAAAAAACTATATATAATCAGAAATGGTAAAACGTTTATCAAAGACACTTTGAACGAGGACGTTGATACTATACATATGATAAATCTTAAAAATGTATTAACTGATATTTTAGTTGATAGATTGAAGAGTAAAGCTTGTATAGTAAAATACCCAAAAGATTTTGTTTTGACTTGCCCTACTTCGGAGAAGAATTTTGTAGGAGATATTCCATTCGGTTCATATTATAATATGGGTAAAGATAATTACTTCGGTATTTATTGGAGAGATGAGTGGGGTACTTATGATTTTGATCTATCTTTCATAGACGAGAGGGGATGTAAAATTGGTTGGAATTCTGGTTGGAGTAATAAAGATGTTATCTATTCAGGTGACGTTACAAGAGCACCACAAGGAGCATCGGAAATTATTCTAATAAACCGTAACTGTCCAAATGGAATCATCAATATCAATAGATATAGTGGTAACCCAAATAGCCAATATCAGTTCTTCTTCGGTAAGACTACTGGGTTGTTGCAAACTCCAAAAAATGGTTATATGGTTAATCCAGATACAATTAAAGTGAGAACTATGAATAAATCAGAATCTCCACAAGAGTCTATCGGAGCAGTTATTAACAATAGAGCATATCTATTTAAATTGGGTGTTGCTGGTGGAAGAGTAGCGAACATATCAAGACTTGGCACAAGCTTCTTGGAATTGATTAAGATTCAAGCTAAATCGTTCGTAAAATTAAAAGATTTGTTGGATAAGGCTGATTTTATAAATTATGATGATGTTAATTGGAACTTGTATAAAGAAGAGGATTTTAAGATATTGGATTTAACTAATCTTAATAGAGATACATTAATTACTCTTTTTTCATAGAATACATTATATTAATCGCATTCAGTTGAGGACCCTTCGGGGTCCTTTTATTATTTATATATATTAAATCGAATATGATATGAAATCATTGAAGGAAAGTTTATTAGATGATGAATTAGTAGATAAATTAGATAAATCTATTAAGGAACAGATTAAGCAATTTTTAAAAGATACATATAACGGAACTTGCAAAGTAAGTACTAAACCCAATTCAGATGGTAAATTTGAAGTATCTAGTAAAAAAGATATAGAAGTTAAAGATAAAACAATAACCTCTTTAACAAATGGAGTATTTGTATGGACTGAAGTTGGAGGGGATTTTTATTGTAGTGATTGTAATAACTTAACATCGTTGGAAGGTGCTCCTAAAAAAGTTGGCGGTCATTTTAATTGTAGTTATTGTAAAAACTTAACATCATTAGAAGGTGCTTCAAGAGAAGTTGGAGGAAGTTTTGATTGCTGCGTTTGCAATAGCTTAACATCATTAGAAGGTGCTCCTGAGAAAGTTAATTGGGGTTTTTATTGTAGTGGATGTTATAACTTAACATCATTAGAAGGTGCTCCTGAGAAAATTGAAAAGGATTTTTATTGTCCTAGTTGTGAAAAATTAAAGACATTAAAAGGTGCCCCTAAAGAAGTCGGAGGGGATTTTAAATGTAGTTGGTGTACTACTTTAACCTCATTAGAGGGTGCTCCAAAAGAAGTCGGTGGAAATTTTGCTTATATGAATTGTAAAAAAGACTTTACAGAAGAAGATGTTAGGAAAGTTTGTAATGTTAAAGGAAGAATAGGTTACTAATAATTAAATAATCTATAAGTTGAGGACCCTTCGGGGTCCTTTTATTATTTATATATAATTAATAAAATGACATGAAAGATTTAAAAGATTATTCAATCGAATTAGAATCATTAGATATAGTATTAGCAGAAAGTATTTTAGATGATGATATGGTAAATTCATTAGATAAGATGGCTAGTGAGGATTGGTTGAAAAAATATGCAACCGGAAACTATAAAGTAAAGAAAACTGGTTACTCATTAAAAATTACTGGTGATCTTATTATAGATGGTTTTGATGGAGAAACTATTCCAGTAACGATCTTTAATATTAAAGGAAGTTTATCAATCGTTAATTGCCCTAAATTAAAGACCATCAAAGGATTAATCGAGTTCTCGATTGATGGTGGATTACATATCGAAAATTGTCCGGAGTTAGAGACTTTAGAAGGTTGCCCAAAAGTAATCGGTAATGATTTTACTTGTATCGGTAATAGAAAAATTAAGTCGTTGGCAGGGTGTCCTGAATGTGTATTTGGTGATGTTCATATTATGAAGAATGGTAAGAAGTTTTCTGAGGAGTATATTAAAACTTTGATTAAAGATTATGAAAGTATTAATTGTTCCGAAGAAAATAATGAACTAGTTATAAATGAAGCTCTTACAGAACCACACCTTCTAAAATTTGCACAACAATTAAACGATCAGAGAAAGGAAGGGGTACATACTAAAAGATTTGCAGATATTTTCCCAACATACACAGGTATCCAATACGATAAAGTTACTTCAAAAGATGTAAAAGTATTTAAATCATTTGAATACGAAGCAATGTTAAAAGAATGCCGTGCATATATTGCTGAAAAGAAATTCGGTGTAATTTTATTACAGGATAAAGATGGTAAATATTGGGGAGTTATCTTTAAAAAGAATATATACATTATTAATAGATATGGTTTATCTACTCGTCAATATAATAGAGTCCAAAGCACAGAACTATTAAATTATTGTAAAGAAGCTCATAAAGTAATTACAATTGATTTGAGTAAATTTGAAAATTATAATTTAAAGAACGATAGAAGGGCATCCAGAGAAGGAATGGTTATATATGATGAAGAGTATAATGAAAAAGTTGCTAAAGATAATATAGCTCGTTATAAAGCGATCCTTGTAAAGAGAAGAGCACTTTCGAATCTTAATTTTGACGATATAGATGACCAGGTTCAAGAGATTATGACTAAAGTATTAATGGCGTCTAGAATAGTGCATAAAAACCCAGCTAAATACGCAGATTCATCATATAAGATCTCTCATCTTAATAGTTTAGTCTATGATCAAACGAGATATGAAAAAGGTAAAGCATGGGGGAGAGATGGCTTATTGAAATTATATGATAGATTAACAGATTACTTCTTGGAAACTCAGAGAGATAAGGCTAATGGGTTGTCTGAGTATTATGCTAAGAAAATTGATCCAATCAAAGCAGAGATAACTAGTCTGATTAAAATTATTAAAGCCGAGTTAAGTTATTTTGGATTATGATAAATTTAAGCAATTATATAAGAGAAAATAATATAGATGGACATATACACCTATTTGATAAAGATGGGTGTATATTTAGCCCTTCTCCAGACTCGGTTAAAAAATATGTTGGGTTTATTGATATTGAGCCTAAATATATTTCACAATATCAGTCATGTATGAATTACTATGAAGATTATATAGAAAATTATTTAAATGATAATATAATTCTACTAGCATCTTCAACATCCTCACAAGAAATGATTGATATGCATAAAAAATGGGGAAACTGGATAAAAGGATTCGGAGAAATCAAATGTTATAATGAGTGGAAAGGAGAAGAATTGAAATTAGATAGATTAAGTGAGTATTGGGGAGTATGTAAGTATGCAGGAGAACATAATCTTCCAATATATATTCATTTCTCATTATATGACCTCGCCACCGAAAAATGTTTTATAAGTCTATTGAAAAAATTCCCACAAACAACTTTCGTATTATGCCATTGTGGTATGGATGAGAAGACTGATAATGACTTTTGTTATCAAAGAGTATGTAAGTTGATGAAGGAGTTTGGGAATTTGTGGGTGGATGTTACGTGGAAAGCTTTTGATTATTTTTCAAGTAATCCTTTGAAACTCAATCAATTAGATTTATCAAGAGTCATTCTTGGGTCGGATCAAAATAAAAAATCAAAAGAAATGGGAAAAATCATTAAATTTAATGACCTTTCTTGTTATATAAATTCAGATAGAAACATAAAAAGATTATTTAATATATGAAAACATTTAACGAATCAATTTTTGCATCGAAACCACTCCCAGTAGTTATGGAGAAGACAGTTAATGTTGATTGGAGTAAAGGTACTGAATCTGTAAAAAGTGAAGTATTAAAAGCTATTCAGTCAGATGTTGAAGATGCTATGAAAAATGAGATAGAGCAGAAAATCAAACAGTTTTACATCGACAATCCTCGTAAATTCAAATATTCATACTCTATTAAGAGTGAGTATTCTATTTATATGAAGCCATTTGAAGAATCTAAAAAATACCAGGAATTAGAGTCTTTGTATAAGAGTATTGGTATGGATGGTGCATTTGACTCGAGAGAACGAGTATATTTTTGCAGTATATCAGCAGATACCACTAATAAAAAAGATGTCGATAATATCAAATTTATTGATAAGAGAAGAGAGGATGCTGTTAGTGATGATGTAAGGTATGGTAATGGTTATAATAGTTTACCAGCAAAGATCATAACTGAGTATAGAGGAGAGCTTCT
>JAEIGA010006292.1_pt1 | contig 18078 bp, 12 predicted proteins | sample 9270691 | NCBI WGS metagenome assembly JAEIGA01 (sample SAMN17057246, study PRJNA624740) | gut metagenome | biome: biome; isolation source: fecal sample | host: Bos grunniens | place: China: Xizang | collected 2019
GAGGATACTTAGTCAGATCTTCCTCTGAACGGTTGATACCAATGCACTGATAGTAGAGCGATGAACCCATTGGGTGACCTGTCAGATAAAGGTATTCATATCCTTCCGGCTGAGGTGTTTCATCCATATAGATAACCTTGTTCTTAGCATACATGAAGTTACCGGAAAGGTTATATGTGAAGTCACCACCTTTTGAACGGCCACCGTGGCTCAACTGAATTTCAAATCCCTGGTTTTCTACGATACCGATATTCTCTTCAGGAAGGTTAGTCATACCAGTGTAGATTGGAATTGTAGCGTTACGCTCGCAAAGGATGTTTGAACGACGTGTCTTGAAATATTCCATTTCCCAAGTCAACATCTGACCATTGATGCTACCGTCGAGACCGATATTCCAGCTCTTGGCAACCTCCCATGTAACGTTAGGGTTAGCAATAGTACCAGGAACGATTGTGCTGACACTTGCTCCACCAAGCTGCTGCTGGTAATATACGCCTGTCATATAGTCGTAAGTAGTCATATACTGGAATGGGCTGATCTTATCGTTACCCTGCTCACCGTATGATCCACGGATCTTCAAGTTTGTCAACCAGTCTGCACCATCCATAAATCCTTCCTCACTGATTCTCCAACCTGCTGATACACTTGGGAAGAAACCCCAACGCTTATCCTTTGCAAAGTTCTCAGAACCGTCGTAACGGCCGATGAACTGAACCATATATTTGCTCTTGTAGTCGTAGCCTACACGTGCGAAATAGCTTCGGCGAGCTGACTCAGATGCACTACCGCTGTTCTTCCAATAAGCCTGGTCTGCGCTACCTGCAAACAACTGGTCGATAGCAGTTGACTCGTATTTTGTACGTGCTGCTGAGAAATACTCATACTTCTCTGAGCTCTGCTCAAAACCTGCCATTGCTGATACGTTGTGATCACCAAACTGACGGTTGTAGTTCAAAATGGCATTCATTGTCAATGTATTCCATGCCTTTGCATTCTGTGACAATGATGGATAAGCCCACTCAGTATACACTTTCTTGTCGTACTCCTGGGTTACTTCGTTGTAATCGTAACCTTCCCAAGGAGTCTGCCACTGTTTCTGAGCACTGTTTACCAAGTCGTATGCAACGTGACCTTCAACTGAGAGACCCTTAGTAATGAAATCAAGATCCCATTTAGCTGTGATGGTTGTGTTGATTGTGTTGATCTTGGTCTTGTCGTAACCTGTGATATCCTGTACGAGAGCAACTGGGTTTGAACCCCATCTCAACATTCCGTTAGGATAGTAAGCAGTAGCTGTAGGGAATGCTCTGAGGGTCTGGTAGAAGATACCATAGTCCTGACCAGGGAATGCTGAATAGTTCTTATTCTGCTGACGGGCAGACATGTCGAAACCAATCTTGAAATTGTCTGTAACCTGTACATCAACGTTAGATCTTACATTTACCTGGTTGAATTTGGTTGCACTCTTATAGTAGATACCGTCCTGCATCTGACCATTAGCCGATACGAAGTATGTTACTCTGTCGTTACCACCATTCAATGTAACACCGTACTTGTGCTGAGCTGAAACAGGCTTGATGAGCTCATCCCACCAGTTTGTGTTAGGATATCTTACAAGGTCTGAACCGTTTTTGTAAGCTTCGATTTCAAAATCCTGATACTGAGGAGGCTGTCCTGTAATTGCATTACTTGCGTTATAAGCTTCTGTAAACTCAACAGCATCAGCCATCTCGATCATCTTGGTAGGCTGCTGAAGACCTAAGTCATAGCTGAACTGAACTGTAGGAGCTGTACCCTTCTGACCACGCTTTGTAGTTACGAGGATCACACCGTTTGCTGAACGTGCACCGTAGATAGCTGCAGATGCATCCTTCAATACAGTTACACTTTCAATTTCATCACCGTTCATACGGCTGAACTCATCACCACGACCTGCGATACCGTCAATGATGATAAGCGGAGAGTTGTCACCCAAAGTACTGCGGCCACGGATGTACATAACTGCGTCGTCACGACCTGGCTCACCAGAACGGTTGTTGACAATCACACCTGACATACGACCAGCAAGACCCTGAGAAAGGTTCATTGATGAACTCTTCTGCAAGCGGTCACCGGTTGTTGTAGTAACAGAACCTGTTGTAGTGATCTTACGCTGTGTACCATAACCGACAACTACAGTCTCGTCGAGAAGCTGAGTGTCCTCAGTCAAGGTAACTGTGATTTTTGCACGGTTGTCAACATTTACGTCAACTGACTTGTAACCGATGCAAGATACCTGAAGAACTCCGTTTGCAGGAACTTCGATGGTGAACTGTCCGTTTACATCTGTCACTACTCCCTGAGTTGTACCTTTCAACATTACACCGGCGCCAATTACCGCCTCACTTTTTACTGTCAGAACTTCACCCTTAACTGTGATGTTCTCGCTTGGTTCTTGCGCGCTAAGTCCAATCGCCAACAATAAGGCACTGATACACAGCGCAAAGCGTTTTAGGAACTCCATAATTTTTGTGATTTAGTTATTAATAGTGTTATTAATGGGTATAAGCAAAATGCATATTTCCACAAAAATATTAATAAATATCGTTTTCACAACATTTTTTTTCGATTTTTTTGCAATTATGGTTTCGTTCTCATAGTACAAAGGGTTTTATTTGGTAAATATTATATATATTTGTAAGCACTTGACCCAAGATAACGAAACTAAAACCAAACAGAATCATTATGTCAACAATAGGGAAAAGAAGAAAATATATCCTTGACCACATTGTCAAGGATGGATTCGTAAAAGTTTCGGAACTGGCCGAATCGTTAGGCGTGACCCAGACCACCATCCGCAAGGACCTCAACTATCTTGAGGCACAGGGAGTCCTCCAGAGAGCGCACGGAAGCGCCATACCGCCTTCACAGCAGATTATGGACATAAACCTCAGCGCCAAGAAGCTCATCAACTACGAAGCGAAGCAGAAGATTGCGGAAAAGGCAGCATCATTCATCAAGAGCGATGACTCCATCCTCATAGCCTCCGGATCTACCATCACTCTCTTCGCTGAAGCCCTCAAGCCGAAAGGCAGGCTCAATGTAGTGAGCATCTCTGTAAACATCTCCGCCCATCTCGGCGACATCCCGGGCATAACCGTGATGCAGGTAGGAGGAATCCTATACGGCAACACTCTTTCCGTACTCGGAGCAGAGGCAAGCAGCACCATCGAGAACCTCTTCTGCTCGAAAGTCTTCTTCGGCATCGATGGACTTGACCTGGACTACGGCATCACCTGCGGCACCGGAGAGGAAGCCAGCATCACACAGAAAATGATCCAGTCGGCTCAGACCAGCATCGTGCTTGCTGACTCCAGCAAGCTGGGAAAGCGCGGCTTCGCCAGAATATGCGAACTTGGAGACATCGACATACTCATAACCGATAGCGGAATGCCGATGGAAACAAGGCAGAGAATTGAAAACATGGGAGTACAACTTATAATCGCGGAATAAAATGAATAAAAAGTATATATATATAAGGTATATTCCACAGGTGGAAACACTCTCGGACGAAGAACTTTTGAATACGCTTTCAGCCCTCCCTGAAGAAAAGGTGGACTGTGTGAACTGGACTGAATACCCTTATGCACCGGAAGTAAGCCTCAGACCGGCATTTTCCGATACACATCTGGCATTGCTCTACACAGTAGAGGAAGAACATATCCTGGGTACAGTGATGGAATGCAACGGTCCTGTATGGGAAGACAGCTGCGTGGAAACATTCATAAAGGATCCTGTCGGAGAGGGATATTATAATATTGAAATCAACTGCATAGGAACGCCTCTTGCCGCACACCGTCTTTCACGCACTGATTTCGAACATTTCGACGAGGATAGGATGAGACAAATCAGATGTTTCAGCACACTTCCGCGCGAAAAGACCGATATCGTCGGACAAGGACGTCAGTGGCAGGTGGTGGAACTTATTCCGTTCAATCTTCTCGGTCTGGACAGTGCTCCTGAAAGTCTCGAGACCAACTTCTACAAATGCGGAGACAACTGCCGTCAGCCTCACTACCTGAGCTGGTCACCTATCGGTCTCGAAACACCTGACTTCCATTGTCCTGAATTCTTCGGAAAAATAAACCTCAAAAAATAACACTGATATGAAAGACAGATTGGCAGCCATCGCCGCTCAATTCGAGATCGAAGGCACAATAGCAGAAATCAAGCCCCTCGGAGAAGGTTTCATCAATGATACATTCATCATAAGGACAGAGGGAGACGCACCTGACTACATTCTCCAGAGGAAGAACCATATCGTATTCCCTGATGTACCGGGAATGATGGACAACATCAAGGCCGTTACAGAGCACATAAAGAACAAGGTTAAGGATTCTATGCGAGAGACGCTTACAGTGATTCCGGCCAAAGACGGTAAACTCTATGTGCAGGAAGATGGCAACTGGTGGGCAGTATGCCTGTTCATCAACGGAACAAAGAGCTTCGACAGAGCCGACTCACCGGCACTGGCTTATCAGGGCGGACTCGGAGCAGGCCGTTTCCAGGCTCTCCTCGCCGACTTTGACCAGCCTCTAAACGAGACCATCAAGGGTTTCCACAACATCAGATGGCGCTTCCAGCAGTGGGACGAGACCATCGCGGCTGACCCTGCAGGCAGGGTAAAGGATCTTGCTGAAGAGATCTCATGGATCGAATCCAGAAGAAAGGAAATGCTGGACTTCTGGTCTTTGGTGGAAGACGGAACCATCCCTTCACACGTAAGCCACAACGACACCAAGATAAGCAATATCCTCTTCAACGAGTCTGACGGAAGCATGCTCTGCATGATCGACCTCGACACCGTCATGAGGTCCACTTCCCTCAACGATTTCGGTGACGCCATCAGGTCGTACACCAACACCGGAGCCGAGGATGACCGCAATCTCGACAACGTAAGTATGGACATAAATATGTTCAAGGCATACGCTGAGGGTTACCTTGCCGAGCAGAAGGCCACCATTGCACAGAGCGAACTCGACTGGCTCGCTTTCTCTGCAAGATACATAACATTCGAGCAGGTCCTCCGCTTCCTTATGGACTATATCGATGGCGACAAATACTACAAGACCGCTTATCCGGAACACAACCTCGTCCGTACCAAGGCTCAGTACAAGCTCCTCCAGAGCATTGAGCAGCAGTATGAAGAAATGTGCAATATCATAAAGAACATCTGATGAAAAGAATCATTTCATGTCTTCTGGCAGTCTGTATGGCTGCCATAGCAACAGCTCAGACAGCACATTGGATCACAGCAGACGACCCTACTCAGAACGAAAGGAACGTCTGGATAGAATTCCGCAAGGACTTTGACCTGAAGAAAAAGGTGAAGAAGGCCGAAGCCAAAATAGCCGCTGATTCAAAATACTGGCTGTACATCAACGGACAGTGTGTAGTATTCGAAGGAGGTCTGAAAAGAGGTCCTAACCCTAACGATACATACTATGATCTGGTCGACCTTGCCCCGTATCTCAGAAAAGGAAAGAACGAAGTGAAGTTCCTCCTCTGGTATTTCGGCAAATCCGGCTTCTCGCACAAGAGCAGCGGACAGTCAGGAATGATATTCGATGCTCCGTCCATAGGCCTTGTCAGCGACAGCAGCTGGTTGAGTCAGAGACTTGACGCATACAAGACAGCCGGCAAGCCTGTGGTCAATTACAGACTGTCCGAAGCAAACATCCTATATGATGCAAGACTCGAAGGACAGAATGAGTACAAGCCGTCTGCAGAACTTGGAGAATGGGGATGCAAACCTTGGAACAATCTCATCCTCAGACCTATACCTCAGTGGAAGGACTATGGAATCAAGACACTCGAATACACTGTGTCAAACGACGGAGAGGGCAACACCATCCTTACTGCCAGATTGCCATATAATGCTCAGATGACCCCTGTCATCGACATTGACGCAACGAAAGAAGGCGTGCTCATAAAGATGGAAACCGACCATATCATGGGAGGTAGCGAACCTTGCGTCCGTGCAGAATATATTACTAAGAAAGGTCCTCAGAAATACGAATCACTCGGCTGGATGAACGGAGACGAACTCCGCGTAATATATCCTGAGAATTCAGGCATCACCTTCAACTCCCTCGGATTCCGCGAGACTGGATACAACTGTGAACGTGAAGGCTCATTCGTATGTTCAGATGAGACCATCAACCGCTTCTGGGAGAAGGCTATGAGAACTCTGTACGTAAATATGCGCGACACATATTTCGATTGTCCGGACAGAGAGAGAGCCCAGTGGTGGGGAGATGTGACCGTACTTATGGGACAGAGTTTCTATCAGCTTTCTCCTGATGTCAACGCATTGACATACAAGGCAATACATAATCTTGTGGACTGGCAGAGAGAGGACGGAACCCTCTATTCTCCAGTTCCTTCAGGCACTTGGAACAAGGAGCTTCCCGCACAGATGCTCAGCTCTATAAGCACCTACGGATTCTGGTACTACTATATGCATACCGGAGACAAGGAGACTATGGAATACGTCTATCCGGCCGTAAAGAGATACCTCAACGTATGGACTCTTGACGAAGACGGACTCACTGTAGGACGCAAGGGAGAATGGTCCTGGGGAGACTGGGGCACAAACATCGACCTGCGCCTCATCCTGGCATCATGGCATTATCTCGCACTGCAGTCGGCCATCAATATTGCCGGAATCACTGGAAACGAAGCTGACATTCCAGGCTATCAGAACATTCAGAAGAGCATCAAGGATGCATTCAACAAATGCTGGACCGGATATGCATACAGACATCCTTCATACCAGGGAGCTACTGACGACCGCGTCAACGCAATGGCCATACTCTCGGGAATAGCTGACAGCAGCAAGTATGAAACTCTCTTCAATCTCTTCAAGAAGCAGCAGTACGCAAGCCCATACATGGAAAAATACGTGCTTGAAGCACTCGTGAAGACGGGACACGGAGACTTTGCCATGGAGAGATTCAAGAAGCGCTTCGGCCCGATGATCGCAGACACCCTCCACACCACCCTTTACGAAGGATGGGAAGAAGGCGGATATGGCGGAGGCTCGACCAACCACGCCTGGAGCGGCGGAATGCTTACTGTCATTTCAGAGAACATCTGCGGTGTACGCCCTGTAACTGCTGGATGGAAGGAATTCGAGATCTGCCCGAATCCTCTCATCAAGGAATGCGACATTGTGATTCCGAGTGTAAGCGGAAAGATTTCTTCAGCATTCAAAGACAACGAAGAGGCATTCATCCTCAACGTGACTGTCCCTGAAGGCACTACAGCACATATAACTCTGCCTGAACACCCTTATACATCAGTTAAGATGAACGGCAAGGATGTAGAAATGAAGATGACAGTAAAGAGCGGAAATTATGAGATAATCTGCACTAAATAAGGCTCTCAGCAATATACTTTCTAAGATCCTCCCACCTGTAGTAAGGGCCGATGAAGGCCTTCAAGGCAGGCAGGGAGGTTTCTTTTTCATTGTACAGTATCTTTACGAGGACATCGCCGGTTTTGTTACGGTAGAACACAAACTGAATGTTGGAGCCCATAGATATGAAATCCGAAGAACTCCAGCGTCCGTTGACATTTCCGAAAGAAAGCTTTTCGTGCATTCCTTCAATGCCCAGGTGTGAGATCAGAGGCATCAGTGTGACATCGTGTCCGAAACTAAGGTCGGCAGCCACCATGCTTCCGTCCTCAAGAGCCGCATCCATAGCCTTCATCATCTCAGTAAGAAGAGGACCAGCTACATCGGAGGCATAATGAGGAAGCTCCACTGAATTGGAATAAGCCACATAGAAACGGGCATTCCTTGCCTCCCAGTTCTTCACAAGCACATCCAGAGGGAAATGTTCCAGAAGACATTTTCCATAGTCGGTAAGATGTCCCATACAGGACACCATATAAAGACGGCGTTCAAACACGTGCGGATCCCCGATAAGTCCTGCAAGTTTCTCCGGCTCGCTGAAGAAATGGCTTATGATGACCTCTGGAGCCGATTCCGCCCTTCTGAATTCCATTTCCTGATCGCCCGAAAGCACCAGTCCTTCCTGGACTTCAGGATGGTAGGCAAGGTACGCATAATACTTGCTTCCTGTCTTGTAATCGAAACTCAGTCCTGAGGTGTTTTCATCCAGTGCATCAGTAAATGAAGTCATACTCAGAAGACAGCGAGGTGACGTGCTTGATATGCAGTTCACCACATTCCTGCCCTTCTTGCCTTTGAATACCGCACTGAAATTCAGAGCCATTCTCTCACCCATTCCTCGATGCTCCTGAGCACCTCTTGAAGTGAGCATTCCGACCATTCCATCCTGCTCTTCAAACACTGCCTTCAGATCCTTCCAGAACGATTTTCCCGCATCGGTAAGCCAGCCAGCACTGTCGGCCGCCTCAAAGACAGGACGCACGGCATCGGTCTCCGCAGAAGAGGACATGTACCTCGATCCGTGTCGTCCGTAGTGATTGATATAGAATGGTTTATAACCTTTAGGAGCCGGAGTTAGACCAGTCTCCACATAGTCATAATAATAAAGGTTCGATGCAGCCCAGGCAGGATTTTCACTTATGATCTTACGATAATCCTGAGCATATGCCGCCTGTACCGAAAGGACAAGCGCAAAGAATGAAAGAAATATATTTTTCACGGCCGGAAGAGTTTAGGGCAAATATAGAAATTTGTTTGATTCATCAGCGGTTTTTATGTAATTTTGCTGCTCTTTAACACCAGATCATTATGTCCTTCGTTCATCTACACGTACATACACAATATTCGATTCTTGACGGCCAGTCGGCCATCGGGGATCTCTTTGCACGCGCTAAAGAACTTGAAATGCCTGCCCTGGCCATCACTGACCATGGCAATATGTACGGTGTGAAGGAATTTCTCAAGGTAGCGAAGAAATTCCCTGAGGTGAAGCCTATCATCGGATGCGAGATCTATGTCACAAGGCACTATGACCACAGACTGAAGGACAAGGATCACAGAAGCTATTACCACCTCATCCTTCTGGCCAAGAACTACAACGGATACAAGAATCTGATGAAGATCGTATCGACCGGACATATCGAAGGAAAGTACTACGACAAGCCGAGAGTATCGCATCAGATAGTTGAGCAGTATGCACAGGATCTGGTCTGCTGTTCGGCCTGCATCGCGGGCGAGATTCCGAGAGCCATCATAGCAGGAGATATGGCAGCGGCGGAAAAGGCGGTGATGTGGCACAAGAAGATATTCGGAGACGACTTCTATCTGGAAGTCCAGCAGCATAAGACCCTCATTCCGGGACAGTCACAGGAAGTATATGAGCATCAACTGGTTGCAAATGAAGGAATATTCGAACTGGCTGCCAGAACAGGTACAAAGGTAGTGGCGACAAATGACGTGCATTTCGTACGCAAGGAAGATGGTCCTGCCCACGACAGACTCATCTGTCTTACCACCAATGCCAATATCGACGATCCTGACCGTCTGAGATATACCCAGCAGGAATATCTCAAGAGTGAGGAAGAGATGCTCGATATGTTCTACAAGCATCCTGAGACCATCAGCAATACTCTTGAAGTGGCGGAGAAGATCGAGCTCTACAAAGTCGACAAGGATCCTATTCTTCCTAAATTCGACCTTCCGGAGGACTTCCTCGCCGAAATAGATACCCACCTGCAGAGATACAAGGAGATCATTGATGAGGGACGTTGTGACAAGAATGGAAACGAGCGTGGAGAGGAATTCTGCCGTTCCGTGGCATATCTGTGCCATCTGACCTACAACGGAGCACACTGGAGGTACGGTGACACTCTTTCTGACGAGCAGGCCGAGCGAATCGAATTCGAGCTCAAGACCATCTGCAAGATGGGATTCCCGGACTACTTCCTCATCGTCCAGGACTTCATTGCAGCAGCGCGTTCAGAAGGCATCTCAGTAGGTCCAGGACGTGGTTCCGCAGCAGGATCTGCCGTGGCTTACTGCCTGAAGATCACCAATATAGACCCTATCAAATACGACCTCCTCTTCGAGCGATTCCTCAACCCGGACCGTATCAATATGCCAGATGTGGACATCGACTTCGACGATGACGGCCGCTACCGCGTATTCCAGTATATCGAGGAGAAATACGGAAAGGAGCAGATTTCTCACGTGATCACTTACGGTACCATGGCTGCAAAATCGGCCATCAAGGATGTGGCACGAGTAAGCCGTATGTCCATCGACGAGTCCAACAGGCTCACCAAGATGGTTCCCGACAAGCCGTTCGAAGCAACTGTGGTGGAAGACGGAAAGAAAGTGACGAAGGAGTTCAAGCCGAAGCTTTCGAACTGCCTCAAATACGGAGAGCTGAAGGATGAGCTGGAGAACGGAAATGATCAGACAAAGGAAGTGCTCTCATACGCCGGAAAGCTCGAAGGATGCATCCGCCAGACAGGTGTGCACGCTTGTGCGATGATCATCGGCAGGAGCAACCTTACCGAATATATCCCTATCTGCGTGGCCAATGACAAGCTTACGGGCGAAGAAGTATGGGTGTCGCAGTATGACGGACACTATATTGAAGAAGTGGGAATGCTCAAGATGGACTTCCTGGGACTCAGGACATTGTCCATCATCAAGGAATGCCAGGCCAATATCAAGAAACGTTTCGGCATCGAATTCGACATCGAGAAGATTCCTATCGATGACAAGGAAACATACGAGCTTTACAGCCGCGGAGATACCACGAGCGTATTCCAGTTCGAATCTCCAGGTATGAAGGAATGGCTGATAAAGCTCCAGCCTACCCGTTTCGAGGACCTTATTGCGATGAATGCCCTCTATCGTCCGGGTCCGATGGACTATATCCCTGACTTCGTTGAACGTAAGCAGGGACGACAGCCTATCGTATATGACCTTCCGGAGATGGAGGAAACCCTCCAGGACACCTACGGCATCACGGTATATCAGGAGCAGGTGATGCTTCTTTCACGAAAGCTTGCCGATTTCACCAGAGGTCAGGCGGATACTCTTCGTAAGGCTATGGGTAAGAAGCTCAAGGATGTGCTTGACTCGCTCAAGGGTCTGTTCATCGAGGGAGGTACCAGGAACGGCCATCCTCAGGAAATGCTCGAGAAGATCTGGGCTGACTGGGAAAAATTCGCCTCATACGCCTTCAACAAGTCCCACGCGACCTGCTATGCTTGGGTAAGCTACCAGACAGGATGGCTCAAGGCTCACTACCCTGCCGAATTCCAGGCGGCCAATCTTACCAAGAATCTCTCCAATATGGAAGAGATCAAGAAGATCATGGACGACTGCAAGAAGAACGGAATAAAGGTGCTCAATCCGGACATCAACGAGTCTGACGCGAAGTTTACGGTCAATAAGAGCGGAGACATCCGTTTCGGACTTGGAGGAATCAAAGGATTTGGAGACAATATCGTTCGTGCAATCCTCACAGAACGCGAGGAAAACGGCCTTTTTGCCGATATCTATGACTTTGTGGAACGTATGTCCGGCGTAGTGAACAGAAAGGCATTTGAGACACTTCTTCATTCCGGAGCCTTCGACAGTTTCGGCATCTGCCGCAAGCAGTTCAGCCAGACCTGCAAGAACGGTGACATATTCATGGACACCCTTCTCAGATACGGAGAACTTTATAAGAAGGACAGTATGGAGAGTGCCGTATCCCTGTTCGGAGAAGTGGAGGAACTTAAGCCGGAAAGGCCTGAGATACCTCCAATGACAGGTGAGGAGGATATTCTCGAAAGACTTCAGTATGAAAAGGATCTTGTGGGAATGTATCTTTCATCACATCCTCTGGATCAGTATGCATTCGAGCTGGAAAACTTCACTACCTGCCAGGTAGGAGAGCTTGAATCTCTCGTAAGTGACTGCGAATCAAGGAAATCTAAACAGAAGGCCAATATTGCAGGCTTCATTACATCGACCCAACAGATGACCACCAAGACAGGACGTCCGTGGTCAAAGACCGTCATCGAGGATTATAGCGGAAGCTATGAGATTGCTCTCTTCGGAAAGGATCACGAGAGTTTCATGAGCTATATGCAGCTTCACAGCGCGATTTTCATTGAGGGCGAGATCGAGGAGAAATATTATCTGAAGCCGGAAGAAAAGGCCCAGGGCAAGACATCTCCATACGCATTCAAGGTGAAGAAGATCATGCTCCTGGGAAATGTTACGGACACCTATATAAAGGGATTCGCGATAAGCATATCCACTCCGATGCTGACTCCGGAATTCCGTGACAGACTCGTCAAGATGATAAAGAGGAACAAAGGCAACGTTCCGCTGACAATGTTCCTCTATGATCCTGAAAAGAAATGGAATATCGAATTCCTTTCACGAAAGTTCCGCGTTGCAGTGACAGCTCCATTCATCGAAGAGCTCCGTCAGCTGCAGATCAAATACAGTGTGCTTAAAAAATAAGCGTAGCAGTGACCGGATAATGGTCGGAAATGAATTTCCTATTGTCGTATTTCTTTGTAACGGTCTGATATTCAGGGCAAGAGCTGAATCCTGAGACATATATGTAGTCAATGATTCCTTTGCCCTTTCCCCAGCCGTTGAATGTATCGTGGCTGTCGGTCCTGGCAGCAATCTTCCTTGTGCTCTGCATTTTCTGGTCAAGCTCGGCAAGATTGGCATTGTCCGGCTCGATGTTGAAGTCTCCGGTAAGCACCATAGGATAACCTTCCGGATTGATTTCAGCGATCCTCTCCACTATGAGCTTGAGGCCGTTCTTCTGAGCCTCCTTTCCCTTATGGTCGAGATGGGTATTCACGAAATAGAATTTCTTTCCTGTCTTCTTGTCCTTCATAAGAGCCCATGTAGCAGTCCTGAAGCAGGCCGCATCCCATCCCATGGAAGGCTTTTTGGGAGTCTCCGAAAGCCAGAATGTACCCCATTTTACCATAGAGACCTTCTTCTTGTTCCAGAAGATGGACATGAATTCTCCTTCCTTCTTTCCGTCTTCCCTACCTACTCCGACACTCTCGTATCCGCACATTTCCTTTATGTAACGTACCTGATATTCAAGCGCTTCCTGTACTCCGAACACATCCGGACTCTGATCTTTCAGCATCTTCTCAGTAGCCTGATATCTCAAATGCCATGAATTCGTGCCGTCGTTGGCAGAACCGAGCCTGATATTGTATGACATAACCTTCAGCCCCTCTGATTCTTCTGCAATCTTCTGAGCCATTGCAAGCTGCGGCAGTACAATGAAAGCTGCCATCATCAAACATAGAAATCTTTTCATAATCCGTATTATCTGAAATCGGTACAAAATTAGCTATTTTATTGTATTTTTGCATAAATACGTTTCAACTATGGCAGAAGAAAGATTCTCAGACCTCGGCAGAGTCGAGGCAATCGCAAAACTATTCGAAGGCACTCCATACAAACCTTTCCAGAGCAGCTGGTTCGAAACTTCCGGAAAAAGCTGCATAAGTTCTCATTCGCGTACCTTCCTTGAAGGAATAGACTTTGACCTCACATATTTCCCACTGAAGCATCTCGGCTACAAATGCGCAATCGCAGTGACAGGAGAGCTTTATGCGGAAATGTCCCATCCTCGTACCATGGACATACGTCTGGGAATATCGTCTAAGCTTGATTTCAAGCATATCAAGGAAGTATGGGATGGAATTGCTGCAGCAGCGAAGGAACACGGCTACAGACAGGTGACCCTCGACCTCGTGCCTTCTCCCAACGGACTTGCTGTCAGTGTTTCCTGTACAGGAGAGACTACCCATCTGATGTCCAGACGCCGTCCTGCCGCAAAGAGTATGGACCTTATATGCATATCCGACAATATCGGCGCTGCATTCATGGGCTTCCAGGTACTGGAAAGGGAGAAGAGGGAATTCGAGAAAAGCGGTGATGCTAAGGCTCAACCTAAACTTGACGACTACAAGAACCTCATCGGAGCATATCTTAAGCCACAGATCAATGCTCAGATAATCAATCAATTGGAGGATAGTGAAATTATGCCTTCATACGGTTATCTGGTCACCCGCGGACTTGCAGATGCGGTAAAGAGGCTTGTAAGGGACAGTGGGCTGGGAGCCAAGATATATGTGGATAAGCTTCCGTTTGCAGGCAAGACATTCGAGCTTGGAAGAGAGCTGAACATCGATCCTATCTCTGCAGCACTCAACGGAGGCGAAGATTACAGGCTCCTCTTTACCATACCTATCGGCAAACATGAGAAATTCCGTCACGATTTCCAGACATTTGACATCATCGGACATCTTGCAAAGCCTGAGGTAGGCGCTGTGGCCGTGACACCTGACGGAGTGGAGCTTCCGCTGAAGGCACAGGGCTGGAACAACGAATAATCCATTAAAAACCAATATTATGAAAACTATCTTCAAGACAATCATCATTGCTTCGGCGCTCTGCCTTGCAGGAAATGCGGCATCCGCACAGACACTCAAGGACATCCTCGGGAAGGCAGCCAACTCTTCTGCCGTTTCCGATATAGTAGAGAAAGTTACCGGAATAGATATTTCCAAGGGCGATATCAAGGGAACATGGAACTATACAGGATCTGCCGTAAAGCTTGAGAGCACTGATCTTATAAAGAGTGCAGCTGCAGGCGTAGCCGCTACTCAGGTGGAGAAGAAACTCGACGAATATCTTGAAAAAGCAGGCCTGAAGACAGGTACATTCAGCTTCACTTTCAACGAGGACAACACCTTCCGTACTACTGTAAAAGGTAAGAGTTTCAATGGTACATACACTCTCTCGGAGGATGGAAACACCATCAATCTGAAGTATGGAAAAAGCCTTGGATCTACAGGCATCACAGCCACCGCATCAATCAACAACAGCACTTTCGAACTTCTTTTCAAGGCTGACAAGCTCCTCGAACTCATCGGCAAACTCACAGCCAGCACCAGCAACACCACTCTCAAGACCATCGGTACTCTTGCAGGACAATATGAAGGCATGAAGATAGGTCTCGAGCTTCAGAAATAAAATATTTTTCGATTTTTATAAGTTTTTTGTTGTTTTTCGTAAAATATTTTATTACTTTCGCGGTGTAAACATAAAAATACCTTTAATTATGACTGAATGGTGGACCTCACTTGACCTTTTTATGAAGATACTTTGGTGCATTGCTATAGCATCTTCTCTTATCTTCATCATCGAGACCGTACTTACATTTATAGGAGCCGATGTCGAAATGGATATGGATGCAGACTTCGATATGCCGGACACAGGGTTCGAAGGTGATCCTTCGATGAATCTATACACTTTCCGCAACCTCGTGAATTTCCTTCTCGGAATGAGTTGGACAGCCATTCTTCTGAACGGACAGATAGCTTCCAAAGCCCTGCTGATGTTTATTGCATTCGCCATTGGAGCCCTGCTTGTATTTGCTGTGATGATGATGTTCAAAGGACTCAGCAAAATGCAGCAAAGCGGCAATATCGACGTTTATAAATCGGCCGTAGGATGCAACGGAAAGGTATATCTTACCGTTCCAGGAGAGAGAAAGGGAATCGGAAAGGTACAGATCAATATCAATGATTCAGTAAGGGAATATGATGCTCAGACTGATTCAGAAGATGATCTGAAAACAGGAACATCAATAAAAGTGATTGAGGTACTGGATGCCTCCACTCTCCTTGTAGAAGAAATCAATTCACTCATAATCTAACGGACTATGCAGACAATTTACATTATCGTAATTGCCGTTCTGGTGTTCGTAGTGACACTCGCGGCCATCCTCAGACGCTACAAGCGTTGTCCTTCAGACAAGATTCTCGTAATCTATGGTAAGACCGGAAAGAACAAGTCAGGAGGAACATCCTCTGCTCGTTGTATCCACGGTGGAGCAGCATTCATCTGGCCTGTTTTCCAGAGCTATTCTTTCCTTGATCTCAAGCCTATCTCGATCGAGTGCAACCTCACAAACGCCCTCAGTAAGCAGAATATCCGTGTCGATGTACCTTGCCGATTCACTGTAGGTATCTCGACAGAACCCGAGAATATGACCAATGCCGCAGAGCGACTTCTCGGACTTACAATCGAGAACATACAGAACATCGCTACAGATATCCTCTTCGGACAGCTCCGTCTTGTGATCGCAACCATGGACATCGAGGAGATCAATTCCGATCGTGACAAGTTCCTTGCAAACGTAAGTATGAATGTGGAGGCTGAGCTTAGAAAGATCGGTCTGAAGCTCATCAACGTGAATGTTACCGATATCCGTGACGAGTCCGGTTATATCGAGGCTCTCGGTAAGGAGGCTGCAGCAAAGGCCATCAACGATGCAAAGAAGAGTGTAGCTGAGCAGAACCGTTTCGGTGAGATCGGTAAGGCAGAGGCTGACAGAGATAAGGACATCCGTATCGCAGAGACTCTCAGAGATACACGTATCAGCACTGCAGATGCCAATGCAAAGGCCGTAGAGGGAGAAAACAATTCAAAGATAGCCATTGCTGCATCTGACGCAAAAAGGCGCGAAAAAGAGGCGGAAGCTTCAAGAATAGCCATTGCAGCGGAAAAGGTTCAGGCAGCTCTCGCCCTCGATGAGGCTTACAAGTCAGAACGTGACGCCGAGCTTGCCCGTGCGGAAAGGGAAAAGGCTACCCAGCAGGCCAATGTGGTCGTTCCTGCACAGATCGAGAAGGAAAAGGCCATCATCGAGGCTGAAGCTGAAGCTGAGAAGATCCGAAGAATGGCTCAGGGTGAGGCTGACGCCATCTATGCTAAGATGGATGCTCAGGCGCGAGGTATTCTCGAAGTGCTCACAAAGCAGGCAGAAGGATTCCAGCAGCTCGTCAATGCTGCAGCCGGCGATCCTCAGAAGGCTGTCCTTATGCTTATCGCAGACAAACTTCCTGACCTGGTCAAGACTCAGGTAGAGGCTGTCAAGGGCATAAAGATCGACAAGGTGACTGTATGGGACGGCAACGGTCAGGGAGCAGACGGAAAGACCGCCACTTCCAACTTCATTTCAGGAATGATGAAGTCCGTTCCGCCGCTTGAAGAGCTCTTCAATATGGCAGGAATGAGTCTCCCATCATATCTCAAAGGACAGGAAAAGGCTGAAGAACAGACAATTAAAGAGTAATGCCCATCATAGTAAACATAGACGTGATGCTTGCCCGCAGGAAGATGTCATCCGGAGAACTAGCGGAGAAGATAGGCCTGTCTGCAACCAATCTGTCCATTCTGAAGACAGGTAAGGCAAAGGCTATCAGATTCAAGACCCTGATAGCCCTATGTCAGGCTCTTGATTGTCAGCCAGGTGATCTCCTTGAATATAAGGAAGATGTCTGACGGTTGCGTCTTTATAGATAAATTATTAATAATCAATAAGTTAATTAATTAAAGGTAGGTATTTTTAACCTACCTTTAATTATATAATATACTATCATTCAATAAATTAAGTAATTCTGATATTTGAAAAGGACTGTTCAAAAAATCGGGTCGATGTTATAAGGATGTTCTGTAAAGCCACATTTAGCTTTATCCCCCTTATTAGCGTGGGTGCATAAATTGACTGTTTTGTGTACCCACGACTATCGAAAGGATCATCTTTTACATAAAAATAATAGCGTCGGTACATAAGAACCGAAATTCTTGTACCGACGCTAATTATTCTGTCTGACATTACTTCAGCTTCTTGAGGATGTTGCTGAGGTTAACTTCCTTAGAGATGATTGCGTGGAGATCATCGATCTTAACGCGCTCCTGCTGCATAGAATCACGATGACGGATAGTCACGCAGCGGTCGTTGAGTGAGTCGTGGTCGATAGTCACGCAGAAAGGAGTACCGATAGCATCCTGACGGCGATATCTCTTACCGATCGAATCCTTCTCATCGTACTGGCAGTTGAAATCGTACTTGAGTTCATCCATAATCTCACGGGCAAGCTCTGGAAGACCATCCTTCTTGATGAGCGGAAGCACTGCCACCTTCACCGGTGCGAGAGGTGCCGGAATGCTGAGAACTACGCGGCTCTCACCGTTCTCAAGCTGCTCCTCCTTGTAAGAGTGAGAGAGGACAGCAAGTACCATACGGTCAACACCGA
>JAEIGA010006293.1_pt1 | contig 18077 bp, 25 predicted proteins | sample 9270691 | NCBI WGS metagenome assembly JAEIGA01 (sample SAMN17057246, study PRJNA624740) | gut metagenome | biome: biome; isolation source: fecal sample | host: Bos grunniens | place: China: Xizang | collected 2019
GATAAATCGTGATTTTACAAGGTCATCAAGTGATGTAAGTTGTTCTTTCTTGGTAGTAATAGCATTATCAAGTTGTTTGAGTTCCTCAACGATTTTATTTTGCTTTTCAAAATCATATACAGGTATAAGATGTTTTTCTAACCATTTTATAGATAAGTTTTGCTGTGCACACCCTGTGGTCGCAGACGTAACTTCATCTGTAAAAACTTTACTTCTGAAATAGTAATATAGATATTCTGTACTACTTTCGTTGAATGGTCTAATACATTCAACACGTTGATTTAATCCGGCGGGTAAAAAGTCCTCACTTAACAAAGCAACTCTGCCTACATTTCCAGTTAAAGACATCAGTAAATCATTTGCTTTAAGGACGGCAGCCCCAAGTTTTTGTTCAAATTCTATTGGATAAAAACAAGGACTTTCATCGGATATATATCCGTCTTGCACATTGGCAATTCTTATGACTCTTATACCTTTATCACAGTAATTGTCGCTTTTAAATGCATAACCGTTTACCAGAGTGGCAAGTTCTTTTAACTGTTTTTTCATCATGCCACCTCCTGCAAGATAAATCGTGATTTTACCAACTCATCAAGAAAAAGTAGTCTTCTATTACATAATTCGATGATTTTTTCTATTTGTTCTAATTCGCACGAAATTTTCTTTTGTTCATCGATTTCACGATAATTTAATTCGTTTTTTTGATAGTTCTTATAATAAATATGAGGTATGGCTGCTCCCGAATACAAAGAACCCAATTTCATATATCTCAATGCATACATTAAATAAGTAATATCTATCTTTTCATTTGGTAAAATATACTGCATTGTACCAAGCAACGAAGAGTATGCTGGATATAAACCGACACGCCCTACTCCTGCCCCATCTTTTACAACACCAATATAAGGCTTGTTTAACACACAAAAATCTATATTCTTTATGTATCCTGATGCGCCATAGATAGGATAACAACCATTATTATTCTCAAGGTCCTTTTGGGCTATATTCTTTGTGAATCCCGAAGACACATCACTCAATTTAACTTTCATCATTTTATTCCTTTGCTTATCTCACCCATAAGTTCTTGAAATTGCTCTTCTAAATCACAAATCGATTTGATAATTTCAGCCGTAGGGCGATATTCTTTCTTAACAATCTCTTTCTTTTGATATTTGTTGAGGCTCAGAACATAATCGTTATCTACAATGTCTTGTTTTGTTATAAAGAAAGATTTATCATACGGAGTTCTCTCCTCTTCTTTTTCAAGATTCTGAAAGCGTTCAATTATATCTGGAATATCGTTGGTTTTTGCTTCATTTCGCTTGTCATCAAGAGAAAATCCGTCAGATTCCATATTGTATAACCAAACTTTATCCGTTCCACCGTTTTCTGTCTTGTCGAAAATAATAATGGCTGTCTGAACTCCTGAATATGGCTTAAAAACACCACTTGGCAGATAAATAATTGCTCTCAATCTTTGTTTCTCAACCAATTCTTTTCGGATAATGGTGTAAGCCTTTTCATTAGTGTTATTTACCACTCCAACTGGAACAATAGACGCACATCTTCCGCCAATTTTAAGACTTCTAAGGAACAATGCCATAAATAACAATTCCGTTGATTTGGAAGGGCAAATATCCTTGAGCGATTTCGCAAGGTCATTTGCATCAAGTGACCCACTAAAAGGCGGATTTGCCAAAATCAAATCATATTTAAATTCATCGATATTATCATCTGTAAGCGAATTCTTATAGAAAATTTGTGGGTTGGAAACATCGTGCAATGTCATATTCATTGTGCCGATTCTTAGCATATCTGGGTCAGTTTCATTTCCATAAAACATCTCGCTATTGAAGACATGTCTATTTTCCTTATTGTTAAGTTCACTCTTTTGTTCTTCGGAAATATACTTCGCTGCTTCCATCAAAAATCCCGCGGACCCCATTGCCGGGTCACAGATTTTTTCTCCCAATTTCGGTTGCATTAACTGAACCATCATGTTGATAATATGTCGCGGAGTACGGAATTGTCCGTTGGTTCCATTTACAGACAGTTTGGCCAATAAATACTCGTATACGTCCCCCATAATCTCTTTGTTATCAAGATTTAGTTCATCATCATCCAAACCACGGATAACTTTTTCTAAAATTTTACCGCTTGGAATATCAAGTTTTGCATCGCCCATGAATCTCGAAAAGGCATTGTCTTCTCCATTGTGCATCTCTCTAATAAACTTAAACACAAAATCTTTAACGACATGGAACATCTTCTCAGTCGAGAAATGTGCAAAATTATGCCATCTCAAATCTTCGTATGTAATAGTGTCTACCACAGTTCCATCTTCATCTCTATCTTCTGCAAAAATACCTTCTGGAAAAGTAGGGTTTTTCACTTTAACTCCAAACGCATTGGCATTTGCTTCCTTTTTAATCTGTGCATCATCCAACATCTTAATAAAAAGCAAATAGGTGATTTGTGTAATATTTGTTTTGGCATCTGCCATACCATTGTCCCACATACCTTGCCATATCGCATCTATCTTAGTTCTTGTTGTAATATCCATTATATATATTCTCCTTATTTCTCATTCGGTAATATTTCTATAACATCGTCCACAGTACAATCCAACGCTCTGCAAATTTTCGCCAAAACTTCTGTTGTGACATTTTCGTCTCTACTGAGTTTATTCATCGCATGACCGGTTAATTGCGCTGCCGATTGTAAATCTTTTTTTTTCATATTTTTGTCTAATAATATATGCCATAATTTTTTATATGTAACTGCCATATGAAACCTCCTACTTAAACAGGTTGCTTTATTATATCACAGTTTTAACACTTTTTCCTCATTTCTTTTGATTTTTCAAAAGTTATTCCGTTTTTTCGTTATCTGTGAAGTGAAAAAGCGTAAACAAAGAAACCTATATCATATTCAATAGGTTTCCTGTTATGAGAAAAAGCCAGCACAAACCTTGTGCTGACTCTTTCGTAATGACTGCGAAAAATTACCACTAATAACATTAGACGGTCACATAATATTTCCTCTCTTTACGCCACATCTCTCCTTTCACAATCCTAAAATAATGATTTATAATCGATTTCATCCATCACTCCTTTCGTAATATGTTCTACTTATATAATGTGTTTTTTGCATGTATAACAAAAGTAAATACATCGATAGCATTCCTGTACCACTTCAAAGAATTTTATTCAAATACAATTCCTTTTCATTTCCATCAAAAAACGGTTCATTTGGAACAAAAACAGCGATTTTTATTTGGAAAATAATAATTTTTGTAATGAAAAACAAAGTTTTTATAAAGAAAAATGCTGCCGGATAACTCCGTGCAGCAATTTTCTTTTTTCGCATACTGGATACACATCCATTATGCAAAATGTAACTTAAATAATTTGAGGAAAAATAATTATGGCCGATATGCCAAGGTACATTAACAGTACATGCATCTATCAACCTTTATACAAAGAATACATTATTAATATGTTGTATTGATATAGCAAACAAAACATAACTTTTCAAACTATTGACATCTATAATTAAGACAACATAAACTCTTGCAATTAAATGCAGTTTCCTTCAAAAAATGCTTCAAAACCTATGTGTTATATACAAAAAACAATAATTTTCATCCAAAAAATCGTTTTTTACAAAAGGAAAAACCGCAAATACATTTTTGCGGTCAATTCCTTTTTGTGCAGTAACTAACATTACCTACACTGAACTATAAATGTATATAATAGGAGAAAATGTGGCTAAATAGCCGAGGCAATACTATTACACATCATAACAACTGATGTTTTATTGCCTGACCTCCTCTAGCCTTTATGAAAAGATACATGTATATTATGAAAGACCCATAGAGTAAATAAAATCACTTTTCAGGGTATGTTTTTACATCACCACAATAGCAGCATTGTTCCTTGAGAAGCATCATTCCTCCCTCATCACCAGAAACAAGTAGGTTCTTTCCACAATCGCAAGATTTAATGTAGGCACACCCATCTTCTACTTTTTCATATTCACCAAAATCCCCTGCATTTTTCATACATCGTTCTGCCATAACATAGAAATAGGTGCAACTACGCATGATGATTTTGCTATGGCATTCATAGCACCTTCCGGAATAGTATAACTCGCTGTGGAACCCTCCGCCGGTGCATGGTTCATCGTAACGGTCCGTCTCACATGGTGGGTGCGAATACATATCAGAAAAATTGACCGCTGTCCCATCTTCCAAGATGTCGTAAAGAGGGTACCCGCAGCCGTTACAACCCCACTTCATCTCGTATATATATGGATGATACTCTTCTACCTCAACGGGTTGATACCAGTGGCTACACTCTTCCACTTTCACTTCCGGTTCCGGCGTTGCTACAACTGGAGCACTCACCACCGGAGTTGTTGTAGGTGTCTCAGTCTTGGTCTGCGTTTTCTTTGACTCCGTTTTCTTCGCCTCTGTTTTCTGCACATCTTCCGTTTGTGTCTGCTCTACTGAAACAGTCTCCTCAATAGTTTCTTCTACTACTTCTGTTGTCCCTTCATCTTCTTGGGACACTATATTATCATTTACTATCTCTGTATCTATCGTCGTATCCTGCTGTTTTTTCGGTGGTTCTACTGTCTTTTTTTCGTCTAACTTTCCACAACCAGAAAATATAACTGCTAATATCAAAATACTTGTCAATAATTTTTTCTTCATTTAAAATCCTCCTTTTTTCTTTTGTTCGAGGCAAGGCTTTTGTCCCTTGCCCCTGCATGTAGCGCCCCATATGTAGGTCCAAACTACTCCCACCAGCGTTCTGGGTCCCACCCCAAACCTTTGCAAATATTTAACCATCTCTGATGTTCCCAGTCCGCTTTTTGTTTTTCCTGCTCTTCTCGTTCCTTTTTCATCTGTTCCCGCTGTGCTTCGTACTCACGTTGTCTCTGCTCTTCTTCCTCCTTGCGTTTTTTCGCTTCCTGTTCACGTCTAATCCACCAAAATCGTGCAAAAAATGCCCAACTCGACATCTTTTCTGTGTCATCCGGTTCAAATGCTAAAACCTGGTAGCCGCTACGCTCTAATGCCTGCTTGATACTTTCTTCGTGAAATGCCCACGGAATAATATCATATTCTTGTTCTGGTGGCATGTCCAAAGGTGGCTCATGTTCTTCATCGCCTAACAACACCGCTCTCATTGTCGCTGTATCACAAATCATCTGAATTTTTACCCAAAAACAAGGTTGGTCTGTTTCCTCCGCTTCACGCCAAAATCCAACGTAATCGGTACGGTAAACATACGGACGCTTATCCCCATCCCGAGTCATAAATACATCTCCATTTAATCCGAGTCCTAGTCCGGAAAATCCCACAATTTCTTCTCTTTTCATTTAATAATCCTCCTTATTTTCATAATTTTTAGGGCGAAAAGCGACCCTTTATAGTATTATGAAAGAAAATTAGAAAACGGCTGGGATTTTTTCAAACTTTTTTCTGCTTCACCTTCCTTGGCTTCACCTTTATATTTAGTAACACATCATATTTTTCGCCGAACTTCAAAATAAACTCCGCCAGTTCTTCCATCATTACTTGCTCTGTTTCTTTGTTATTTCGCACCTCTCCGCCTCCCTTTGCTCTTCCTTTTTTCGCTGTCGTTCTTTTGCCTCCTCTATTGCTTCCCATATCCATTCTGACCGTGTTTTCACTTCAAAATCACCTTCATCAGTATATCATCCTCCTTCACTACACCCGACCAGGACTCCGCTCTGTTATCGCCCATCAGATAGAATTCATCCGGTCCCAGTGTCAAACTGATATCAAATTCCCCGAAATCGTTCCAACCCTGTTTCATCAAGTAATCGTCGGCATATAATTTCCCATCAACAAAAATGTTACTGTATCCGACACAAATGTGTTGCCCAGGCAGTCCAATCACCCTTTTTGTAATTAATTTTACCCCATCGCTCGTTTCTAATCTCGCCGTAATGATGTCCTCTCGCTCTATCTTGTTGGGGTCTATCTTTGTTGCAATAAACAATTGTCCATCTTGTATTGTTGGCATCATCGAATCACCCTTGACACATATCACATACACACCAAATGCTTTCAAAACCAACAACAAAACACAAAGAGCAACAAGTAGAGCCATCACGATTTTCCAAATCTTATTCAGTATTTTTCTCACGCCGTTTCATCGCCTCCATTTCTTTTGCTGTTGCTCCGTATTTTTCTCTCCACTCTTTATCATTTTCCGCCTGGATTTCCAAAATCTTTTCCCTTGGCAATCCGGATGTCTCAACCAAGAAATCGGTAATAGAGTCAATGCTATCAAAACCAGAGGATATAACTCTGACTTCTGCCCTAATTCTCTCCATCTGTCTTCTCCTGCTCTCTTTCTTTCACCCGAATCATCCTCATATCTCGCCAAGACAAATCCTTATTGATTCCGCCCTGAGATTCTATCCATCTTTCAACTTTCTCAATATTTTCTGGAGTATCACCGCCAAGAAAGCGTGCGGCCGCTATATTGGGGCGCATATAATTGGATAATACAAGGAACCGCAACTCAGAGAATAAGAACCATTCCTGTTTGTGTTGGATAGCATAACACAGTCGCTGGATGTACTGGTTGTAATACCCTGTAAATTCCTCTAATGAAATTCCACAGGTTTGAGCACCCCATTCCATAGTACAGCGCTGACAGTATACATCTCTACATCTGCTCAAAACTCGTTCTGAAAAGGTTAAACTAGCCATCTGCTTTCCCTCCCCTTTCCAACCAGATATCCAAAACGCGGAGAAAAGTATCAAAATCCATACTGTCATCGTGAATGTATGTAAATGCAATTTCCGGCGTAATTTCGCCGTTTTGAATCAATTCAGTCAACAAATCCATGCGTCGCTCTTGCTCCTCGATTTCACCTAATCTTTTTGCGTCTTGTTGGAACTGTGTCTGTTCATCTGGCTCTGCTTCCTGTTTTTGTTCGGGTTTTTGCTCGATTTCCCTCCATTCAATATCTTTGCCATAGACGCTGTAGTAGGCGTGTTTTGCATCACAAAGGATGGAATCCAATATATTTTTTTCAGAAAATAATCGCCGTTGTTTTTCTCGTAAATCGTACCATTGATTCAAATGTGTTTCAAAAAACGCTTGAAACCTTGCTGTCGATTTAAAATCGCGGCTAAAAATCCGGTCATAAATCTCCATGCTCAGCATTTCCAAATCGTGGTCCGGATATTTTTCCCTCATCTTCAAAATAAAATCGCAATATTGAGGAGAAACTCCACCCAATATAATGCAGGCATCTGACATACTGCCGGAATGTTCGTCCGTTGTCATTATGACGCTAACATGTGCTCTGATAATATCTAATAAAAAACTCGACTTTTCCATCTGGTACAGGTGTGCATCCCATTTCTGTTTTATCTCTGGACTCATTGTTCTTCCTCCTTCACCTCGTATATCTTCAAATTCCCGAAATCGAACCAGTCGCACGTCCAAATTTTTGTTCGCTTGGTCAATACATAAAGTTCTTCGTAAATGCGGTCAATAATTGCCTGCATCCTTTTGTTGTCCTTCAACATGTCGCTGCTGATTTCTATTGTGGGGCTAAATAATTTGATGGTTCTTGTAAGCACCTCGATGTAATGCCTGTCGTACCCCCAACCTGCAAATTCTCTGATGTTGAATTTGTCGCTCGCCAATAAACTCACGACCAACTCCACGCGGTCTCTGATGAATGCTTTTATCAGTCGCTCTGTGCATCGCTCCATCATGGTCTTTCCGTCCACCTCCGGCACCTCTGGTTTATGTTTCATCCGTTTCGGTAGTAACGGCGGTTGTTCGCTGTACAATAGTTCATACGCACTGCGGATAATCTCCTGCAAATCCTCACTTTTGTGAGCCTCGAGGTACTGGTTGGCAAAAAACACCTCGTCTGGATGACGCTCTGTGAGTGCCTCCGCCATCTCCTCGACGCTATAACCGCCCATAAGTCGCATTGTTTGCACATTTTCAAATAATTCTCGCAATCTTCCATAGTTTTTTCTTCTTCGGTTTTCGTAATTTCTCAAATCTTCCATTTTTTCATCCTCTCTTTCTATCATTCATATTGCTTGTTCTCATATAACTCATTAAATACTCTCCCTGACAGTTCTTCAATTGTTTCAGTATTCCCCCATTTCTTCAAAGTGTCTTGTATTATTTGTAACCTTTCGTTAGATAACGCTAGAATCGTTTGAATATCCTTCTGCTCATACCCCTTCTTATGTAAAGTATTTATCACCTCCATCTCATACATAATTTGTTGATATTCATTTTTAACTCTAGCCATATGTTCACCTCCTTTTTATCCTGTTGTTTCTACAAATGAAAAAGGTCACAAAAATCAACATGTTTTTATTAACATGAAATGATTTTGTGACCCTAACGTGTCTATGTTATGCAGTTTTTTCGCAGTCATTTGATTTGCACAGTAACCGGTAGTCACTGGGCATTGAGGAATGTATAATGCATGTTAGCGCGCTTTGATATAAAAAACAAGGCCTTTTGCGGAAAAACTTTTATTTTTTCCAATTGTTTTTTCCACCTTTCCTTATATGTCAGTTCTTCTGAATGCCTTTTCATACTCTTCACGCTCAACACCCTCTTTTTCCCACTTTTTTCGCCATCGACTGATACGTTTTCGTACACTAGATTCTCCTTTAAGTCCCTCAAATACCAGCAACATAATTTGCCGATAAGACATCCCGTCATAGAATCTTGCTTTATAGCAAAATTCTGTTGTTTCATCCATCTGTGACCGTTCCCACAAGGACTCGTCCCACAATTTATCCCTACGCATCAGTAATGCTCTCACTTCACCTTCGTCGTAATAAAGGCCTGCTTCTTTTGCCTTATTCAAATCATCAATACGTTTTTTTATGTTATACATATCGTACCATTTTTCTCGTTTCAATTTTCATTTTCCTTTCTACCATTCATAATATTCTCTTAAAGAATCAAGTACATTTTCAATGTCCTCTTTTTCTAGTTCTAATTCATCAATTTGTGCTTCCATAGTATCCCATCTCTCTTGTTCTTTCTCAGTCATATCCCGCTCTTTGTCACACGCCTTTTCTTCGATTGCTTCTTGCTTTTCTTTCAACATTTCTATTTTTTCTTCAATTACTTCAACTACATTTTCCAATGCGTCTACGTATTTATTTAATTTTATCATTATTTTCCCCTTTCTTTTCTATGCAAACGGATTTTCAAAATCATCATTATTATTTTCTTGGTTCTCTGCATTTCGCTCTATATATTCCATAAGCGTACCCATAGCATCCCGGAAAGTACAATTTTCAAAAAACATCAAATAATCTATAATATTTCCATGTGGATGCTTTGCGTTGGGTGAGTTGTCATACCAATGGTTATTACGAACATCTCCAACCCAGTCTGGATTTTCCGCATCTAACAAATATCCTCTGTCATTCAATTCATACCTATAAGGGTCGTAAAAATCTATTAAAAAGAGTGCCAGATTGATATTCCGTGCTTTTTGCATTTCTTCACTGCTATACAATTTTGCTTCCATAAAGTTCTCTCTCCTTTCCATTGTCATTTATCGCTAGTTCACACTGTTTAGCAATATATGCATCCTTATCCTGTTCCTGTAGCCAATCTTGCAATTGTTCCTTTGCCACAATAGAACCAATATATTCCAGTTCGTCTCGAGTGTATGTAATACTAAAATATTCATCACGAATTGTTACATCCGTTAAATCTCCTAATGCGCCCTGTGCTTGTAGCGAACAATATAATTTACGTTCAAAATCAGTAATACTTCTAGTTTGATTTGTTGCATAATTTAACATTTTAAAATCCTCTCATCCTTTTATTTCATTATTTTTTCAGTCACATTGTCCTCCCCTTATACAGTTCTTAAGAAAACAAGCGATTGCTTGTTTTCTTAAGAACCATCTATAAAGAGAAAATATATCAAAACAACAAAATGGATTTAAAGTGAATAATTTTAGAAAAAGTGTATGCATGTATGCGCTCGCCAGCGACCATTTTGTTGTTCTGTGTGGGTAAGATAGGCTATAACATATATTAAAAAAAGGAAGTTAATATCTTACCTATATATAGTATGTATCTTTTGCAAATTTTTGGGTCTGTTTTTCGCAAAAAGCGTTATGTACAAACAGATTTTTTCGTCTTTTTAATTGAACATCCAACCATTTCGTTTTCTATGTCTCGTTTTTTTTCCGTTCTTATCTACAGAATAAGTCGCCTTTTCCGATTTATCTCCTTCGATATGCAACTCGTCCCAACCGCGTTCTGCCCAAATACGATTGAATGCTTTTGGACCGCCAATATCGTTATGGTATATGTGCTTGAGAATTTCTTTTTCATTTGCTCCCATAACCTTGCCATTCATATGCCTTTTTAACTCCATGGTTTGTTCATACTGCCATTGCTCATCATGCTTTTGTTTCATTGATTTCATAGGTATACCTTGACATCCCAGCATCTGTTCTAATGATTTTTTCCAAGCCAATTGCGAAGGATTCTTATATATCGTTTCCATCAAATATTCATAATACACCAACTTGCAATAATCAATTTCTGAGACCTCTTTTTGGTTTCTATATGTGTAATAAACAATACCCTTTTTATCCAATTTCACTCCTTCATGTTCCTTGAGATATATGTCGTGTTGATTGACATAGGTCTCATATTTGCCTAATGCAGCCTCAATTTTTTTCCTCCTTTGTTCCAGTGATTGACCAGTCGGGGGAAGGCAATAGAAATCCAGTGTTTCACCTTTTTCACTATTCAATCTTGTCCGTCCCATGCATTGACGCAGCGTTGCTTGACAGGCAATTGCGCATATAACAACACAATTTTCCCGGATATTCAACCCGACATCCATTGCCTTTGTTGCACATACCACTGAAACACCCTCGGGAAATTTTTGAGATTTTATCATCTTATCGATTTCTTCTTTTCTGTCTTCGCATAATTTTTTATATGCAGCATTGGATTTCGACACTACCGGCAAAATCTTTTTATCATAGAAAAAGGCCATTTGAACTTCCTTGATGCGACTAATCTTATCGGAGAAAAACATCACTTTTTCACCCTTGTTTATTTTCCTACGAATAACATCAATTGCAGTTTCCATATTTGGAACATAGCCAAATGTCCCACCCTGCAATTTTGCATGGATATCATCTGCATATTTATATGTGATAGCGCTCCTTCCTAAATATCGAAAAAGTTTTTCCAAACCGACATCCGTAGCCGTCAAGCATATGAGAACTGGAGCATGTAAAATTCTCTTCACGATTTCAATACATTTATCATCATAATCTGATGCAATAATTAAATCATGGGCTTCGTCAGACACGACTACCGAAAACCTCTCTAAATATTCCTCTGGATGTGGCATGTATGCAAGACTTTGTACGGTTCGGACTGTGATGTTTTTATTATCCTTAAACGTTTCCTCCGTCTGTTGGTCTACCAACATACGGCGTGGTGAAACGACAAGTGTAGGCACATTCAACTTCCTTATTGCTCTACTTTTTCCTGCTCCAGTAGGTGCATCAATGATATGGACACCCGGAGTCGCCAGCATTTCATCCGTGATTTTAATTTTTATATTTTCTTCTTTATTCATGGTTACTACCTCCTAATTAAATTTGTCGAAAATAGTATGATATTTATTTTGAATTTTTGAGGGCTGCACAACAAATTCTTTAACCATCGCAATTCCGACACTTCTAAAAATTAAAACCCTATCGTTTCCGACACAATTTAGGAAAAGAAAAAGCCCGCATCAATGCGGACTGAAAATATAAAACCCTATCAATATTGCAAGTATTTAGTTTCCGAAGAAATTTCATATGCTATCACCCTTTTCAAATAGTAAATTTTTCTTTTTTGTATCCTATCAATTTTCATCAGAATGTGACGATTTGAAGCAAAAAATTACCGATTTGAAAATTTTTACTGGATAGCAATTTTAAAAAACATAGTAATTAGAAATATTTCGGTCTATTATCTTCACCTTTTCACATGTGCATAAATTTAAATACAGCCACAGGGACGTGACTAGGACAAAATAGATGGGAAAATATAGGTCTACTGCAATGCAGACTTATTTAATCTATAACCCTATCAATAGACGCAAGTGTTTTCATAAAACCCTATCAGTAAAATCAAAAAGCCCAAAAACATACCCTTTTACAAAATTGTATAAAATTGAGTACAATTTTTCGTTGATAAATGATAAAGCAATTTAATGCGATTTGCTTCAAAAAAATTCAATTTACCTTTCAAAAAAGCAACTATATGTAGTAAAAACATCTATTTTTCCCAAAATAATATATTTTTTGTACGGCGCTAGTTGTGTGTATTGCATTAAATTATAGCGAGTGATAAAATAAGTTAAACGTTATGGAAGGTAGGTATATCAATGCGCAAAGAAACAGACATAAACTCTATTATTAAATACGCTTGCACTTTATTGTACATGGATTTGCAACCAGGTTCATACCCAGGAACAATCAAACACCCATTCTTTAACAGTGTAGCCGCTTGCTTGCCGAGCGAAAACGGTTTTGAGTTTTTAGACATTACCGTTAAGAAAAATCTATGTCGAGTTCAAAAACACATAGAAGAACAACTCAATAATACTACAACATATGAACAACTTCTTTTCTTTATAAACAAGCCATATCTCCCTGTTTTTTTCAAGCATACCTATGCGCTTTTATCTGAAGAAGATTTTGGGAAATCTTTATCGGAAATTTGGTGTTTGGTAGAATTTACGAACAGCGACCCCGATATATCGCCTCAAGAATTTCTTTCCCTGTTCCAACAAGCAAACCCTATTTTTTTAATGGAACCAGACGAATTGAAAGCATTACAAAATTTACCAGATGAAATTACTATATATCGCGGTAGCAAACCAAACGCTTCTTTAACCGCCCTCTCTTGGACCATAAATCCAGATGTTGCACAATGGTTTGCAGACAGATTTGAGAAGAATGGCACAGTTTACGAAGCAAAAATAAGCAAAAAAGATGTTTTGGCGTATTTTAATGGACGTGAGGAAGAGGAAATCATTGCAAATTTCAATAAAATCTATGATATAAAAGAATTATAAAAAAAATCACTTGCAAATTGATGCAAGTGATTTTAATTTGTTTTCAACCTTTGGCAAACCTTTATCCGCATCCGAATTTCATCGGCTATGCGTTGGATTGTTTGTTGTCATATGTATCCACTAAATAATCCCGTGTTTTTTTCTTTTTGGTTCATCTACGCGAATACTTACCCCGCGTCTATTCAGTTCGGCTTCGATTTCCAGTTGTGCCTTGCGGAAATCACTCCATTTCGCCACCCGATTATCTACCAGATGGGCATTTGCAGGGTTGCGATGGTTACACAAGTATGCCCTTCCATCGTACAAAAATGCGATGTCATCCTCCGCGCCGTTGCGAACACTTTCAATTTTACTCCAGATGGTAATCAATTCCGTTGTCTCCATGTTCTGGGCACCTGTCACTCTTTTTTCTGTCGTTGTTGATTTCTTAATTCTTTTTACCATATCAATAGTCCTCCTAGTTTATTTTTTCTTTTAACATCTTCATTTCTTTTTTAGTTTGTTTCATTGATTTCGTTTTCGGTTTTGTTCCTGTTGTGCCAAGAGGCAATTCTGAAATACTGAAGATATCATGAATTGTTTTCGCATTGGTGAAATCGCCCCAAATGTTCAGCAAAAGGGCTTGTCCGTCACCCACAGAAAAAGGCCCACGCATATGTAGCCAGTAGCGTGAAAGTTCAACACTAACTCCTTCTTTACAAATTGCATGACGTCCTGCGCGTTCAATAAAAAATCCCGTCTTGATTTCCATACGGATAATCTTATCCCCAACAATCCATTCGTGAGCATTTGTGTTAATCTGTTTATTTGAATTAATCGCCAAGGGCACGTCGCAAGTAAAGAATTCAGAAAGATATTCCTCTGCCTCTTTTTCCAATCTCTTCAGATGTTCTGCGTTCGGTTCCTCAATTCCCAATGCTTCCATAGTTACCTTGTAGTAATGCCAAAAATTCGTATCCTCTTCACATCTGGCATAGTCCCAGCCCTCCTCTTCCAAAATCGGGCGCATGAACTCTGCTTCCGAAAGCCATCTGCACTCCTCGTCAAGCATCTTTTGAAATTTTTTCATATACTTTGGTCTCCATTTTTTGTAAAAATCGTCTAATGCGCTTTTTTCAACTTCTAACATATTGAAAATCCTCCTTATAAATTAATTTTCGTTCAGGTATTTTCTCCTGACAATTACAGTATGATTGAAAATATTAAAAAAATTTTTAAAATTGCAATTTTTTTTTATTTTTTACCAAAAAGAACCTATTTGGAGACTGTTTTTCCCTAAATTGGCGTCTTTTCTACGCATTATTCAGTTTTCTTAGTCGCTTTACTGCTCTGCATCTAGTAGGCTTTCCGGTATAGTGATAACTCCATCATGTTCCATCTGTTTCGGTTTTCGCCTGTTTCGTGGTCGTGCCTGTATAGCCAGACCATACCGGCATGCAAGTTCTATTTTAGCCAAATCCTGTAGATAAAAGAATCGTTTAGCATCTACTGGCTCCCCATTAATCAAATACTGCGTTTCTGTACGCTGATTGTTAGCGTCGTATTCCTTCCCATCAACCACCATGGTGAATACATCTTTACAGTTTTGTCGCAAATCTTCTAATTGCGAGAATAACCTGCAAAGTTCTGCTGCTGTCATCTCCTCAAGTTTTTTGTTTTCCATAATACATCTTCCTCCCTTTACTTTCTATTTACGTCCTTGTTCCGCACTGTAATTACCACTCCTCGTCGCTCCAATTCTTCTCCTATTTCTGTCTGTAATTTCAAAAAATCTCTCATAGTGACTGGTTTGTCATCTATTACAAATGGCATATCTTTTCGTCTTGCATTGCATACATAGACTTTATCCTCGTAAATAAATGCCAATACATCCCGCGTTTTCTGTTTCAGGGATTCTAAATGTCCCCACAGAATCATTAAGTCCTCCGTCTTAGAGTTTTTCCTGCTAATATTCATAACCGTTCATCTTCCTCCTGTTTTATTTTTCTGCTTTTGCATATTGTGGTAACATTTGCACCAACTTCTGAAACATATGCAAAATATTTTCCGTGTTGCTTTTATACTGTTGTAAAAATTCCTCTTCCGTCCCATTTGGGTCATAATCCAAATAATACTTCTTAAAAAAATGATTCATAACGCTCTCTACCAATGTCTGGTCCTTGTGTTCCACAAAGGAATGTAAATCGACTATATTATCCAAATCATATAAGAACTTAGTGTAGATTCTCCAAAACGCATCTGCCATCTCTTTCTTTTCTTTTCCACCTACCCATTCCAAAACTGTATGATTTTCATTGGTTTGCATTGCCTCTTCAATACCAATACAGTCATATTCTTTGTAGTGGACCTGTGTGTGATAGATAGGTTCAAAGGCATCTACATTTTCCATTTTTTCAAAGACCGTCAATCGCTCTAAAGGATAGGTTTTGCAAACAAACGGCTTCTTATCGTTAATTCTGCAATAATATTTATCATCTTTCTTCCCTAGAAAGTAACAGGTGGTCCCCGTACCAAACGAATCTTCTCTGTATTTCAATAGAACTAATGGAAGACAAGACGATTCTCCAATATATGCTTCCCCATATTTATTGATAACCTCTGGCAATGTTTTTCCTGTTGCTTGTGCAATATGAAATACATCAAATGGATTAAGTATAATATCGTTGCGGTTCCTGCAACATTTTCCACATTGTTTGCATCCAACAACAAATGTGTCATTATCCTGTAAAGGATTGATTTCGTTATTTACCGCCATTTCTAATAATTCTTCCTCGTGTGATTTATCCATTTCAATTTTCCTTTCTTTTTTTTAATACTGTTCTGTTATGCGCTTCTCTTCCTCTAGCAATTCCTTCTTATATTTATAGTAGGTATTTCTAGCCAGTCCCAAAATGGAAATTACCTCTTCATCTTTCATATTGCCTTCAAAGCATTTTGCCATTTTGAAAATTTTGCCCTTCATCTCCACAGACTTTTTTGTAATGAGTTTAGCGCCCTGTTTTTGGCCAATCTGTTTTCCGTTTAATCTTGCGGTCTCAATTCCCTCTCGCGTACGCTGTCTCAAATCCAATACCTCTTTTTCAGATTGTTCGAATGCAATCCTTATCTGTTGCTTTGCTAGTTGCATTGTATATTTGTTTAAGGCATCAATAATTGCACTTATTAAATTATCCGTCGCTTCATTTCCTGTGGATAATTCGATTTGTATTTGATTTTCTAATGCCTTCTTAAAAGCCTCTGTGTTTATATGTGGCTCTTTGTCGAACTCGAGGTCGACACCCATATTGTAGAGCATCTCGTACGCTTCGCATCCCTCATCGGCATTACCAGACATCCTTGAAACACTATCGAATGAAATCAAATCGCCTTCCCGAACAATCTTCATTAACTTGTCCCACTCTTTTCTACCTTGAAAAGTGGTTCGTGAATGTATCTCTTTTATAATAATAAGGTCACTATGCTTTCTGAGCCCCAAGCGGACCTGTCTTTCGATACTTTGGCCCTCTCTCGAAATTCTGCAGTAGCGAAACTTTCTTCTTGCCAATTTATCTCCTCCTTTCGTATTGTATTTAACCTTCGTCAATATTGATACACTAATTTTGAACTGCAATTAGTGTTCTATCATTGACTTTTGATACATTTTTCTCGTACATCAGATTTAATACTTTTTTTCAAAACCTGATTATTCAAATTCGCCAACCAAATTTATGATTGCTTCTACCGTTTTTGTATCCGTATGTTTTGATAGGTATGGTTTTATTTCTTTGAAATTGTGTTTTTTAACTCCAGCGATTTTTCTAACATCCGACCAATAAAATTTTTCACCCCCTTCTTGTAATTTTTTATATGCCCATATAATTTTTCTGGCCCAGCACTCTGGATACGATTCCTCGTATTGTTTTAGGACCGCTCGACATCTAGGCATGTTTTCCAATCTATGTTGCATTAAATTAAGTTCTCGGTATGCTAATTTTTCTGTTACTCGTTCCGGTCTCCCACTTGAAATTCCTTGATACACATCCTCTGCAAGAACCTGCAACACCGGTGCCGTTTCCTCATCCAGTCTTTTCCAATCCACTGGCTCAATGCCTCTCTGATAGTGACTATTTTCTTCTATTGCAATTTGCTCGTCAGTTAATGAAGAAGCCACTAATTCTTCAACACTCATTCCCAAATAAAATGCAATTTGACAAACGACCGAAAATTCAAATCGACTTCCTATTAGAACTCTTTGAATCTGATATAAACTTGCAACATTAGATATTCCTATCTTCTCATAATAATCTTTCATATCTTCCGAAAGTTGTTTGGAATACCTACTCCTCCCTGAACTCTTCATATATCGTGTTTTACGCATACCGTGATACAGTATCGCACTAATCGGAATATCTTTTTCAAAATCAATTTTCGATAAAAATACATTTTCGATGAATTGTGAATATCTAATTAACTCTTCATCTTCCACATGAATTACAGGACCCTCACATACATGATTTTCCGCCGGGCAGAACACAAATGTGTGGTCACTCTTTGCCGACACATCAGATTCAATCAGTTTACACTTATGTTTTGTACAAATATGCATATCTCGCATTTGGTGGATTCTATTCCATATCGCCTCTCCAGTGTTTCTCTTGCTTTCTTGTACACATATAGGACAAAATTTCAGATACCGTTCGCCCTCTCGCCTCGGTAAGATACAAAAGAGGTGATGTGCGTCGCAGAATTCATACTGCAACTTATATAATGCTCTTTGCTTCTGTTCTAAGGGCAAAAATCGAGCGTATTGTGGATACATGGTGTGGTGTAAAATTATATTTTCCATTGAATACATACTTTGAATTATATTTCTAGCATCATTATTTATGTTGCCGATAAACTCTTTGTTTGGCGTATCCGAGCGTTTGCAATACAAATCC